>ERZ791907.245-NODE-245-length-69606-cov-22.729925_pt1 | contig 69606 bp, 61 predicted proteins | sample MGYA00510145_ERZ791907 | MGnify/ENA primary metagenome ERZ791907 (study PRJEB30046, sample SAMN00792089) | human gut metagenome | study: EMG produced TPA metagenomics assembly of the A metagenome-wide association study of gut microbiota in type 2... | reverse complement strand
CTCCGCCAAACACCCTGGTTCTCGGACCTGGCGGATTCTCTTTCAATGACTATGTCAAAGTCGGCGTACCGCTCTGCGTAATTACCTTCATCGCAAGCGTTATCATTATTCCGATTTTCTGGCCATTCTTCCCAGGCTGATTTCAGTTTGGACTGATAGTTCATTGAATTTCTCAGAAGGAGGGAACTGCCTTCCGGCGGTTCCCCGGCTTCTGATAAAAACTGCGTGAGGCAGAAACCTCACAGGTATCTAATAAGGTACTGAAAAAAGAAAGGTGGATTTATACATGGATACTCCAAGCCCACTTTCCATTTGTATCACCAACATGGTTATCGTATTTGCTGTTCTGATTTTCCTTGCTTTCGTTATTCAGCTGATTCACGTTGTGGATCCAACCAAGAACAAGAAGAAATAAGTAAAACATAACCATTAGATTAGGAGGATACAAATATGGATGGCTTTATGAGAGCTCTTGTTTCCGTATGGACTGACTCCGGCTTTGCCGCCCTCACCATCGAAAACATCATTATGATTCTGGTAGGACTTGTCCTGCTCTATCTGGCAATTGCAAAAGAATATGAACCTCTTCTGCTGATGCCCATCGCCTTCGGCGATATTATGGCCAACTTCCCGAATACCGGTTTTGAAACCGATATGGGCGTTATGATGGCTATTGGATTTGGTATTAAGTATGAAATTTTCCCGCCGCTGATTTTCATGGGCGTCGGTGCCATGACCGACTTTGGTCCGCTCATTGCTAACCCGAAGACCATGCTTTTGGGTGCAGCTGCCCAGATCGGCGTATTCGTAGCACTGGCTGGCGCTATGCTCCTGGGCTTCAATGTTCAGGAAGCCGCTTCCATCGGTATCATCGGTGGCGCTGATGGCCCGACCTCTATTTACCTGACTTCCAAACTGGCTCCTCATCTTCTGGGTGCCGTAGCCGTAGCAGCTTACTCCTACATGTCCCTGGTTCCGCTGATTCAGCCGCCAATCATGAAGCTCTGCACCACCAAGGAACAGAGAAAGATTAAGATGACCAACCTTCGTCCGGTTTCCCATTTCGAAAAGGTAGCATTCCCGATTGTCGTTGCCATCGTGGTATCCCTGCTTCTGCCACCGGTAGCAGCTCTGATGGGTATGCTCTGCCTGGGCAACCTCTTCGAAGTATCCGGCGTAACTGCTCGTCTGTCTGATACCGCTCAGAACTCCCTGTGCAACATCGTTACCATTTTCCTGGCAACCGGCACAGGCCTCACCATGACCGGCGACAAATTCATTCGTGTACAGACCCTTGAAATCATCGTTCTCGGCCTTGTTGCATTCGCAGCAGGCACCGCAGGCGGCGTACTCTTTGGTCAGATTATGAGAATTGCATCCGGCAACACTGTAAACCCGCTGATTGGTTCCGCAGGCGTATCTGCCGTACCGATGGCAGCTCGTGTATCCCAGGTTGTAGGTCTGAAAGACAACCCGTCCAACTACCTGCTCATGCAGGCTATGGGCCCGAACGTAGCAGGCGTTATCGGTACTGCAGTAGCTGCAGGCACCATGCTGGCACAGTTCGGAGGCTGATTTCTTTCAGAAATCTGTCAATCAAAAGCACTCTCTTCGGAGAGTGCTTTTTTGATGCTTTCCTGCGGGAAGCAGGGGCTTTTAAGATTGACAGGCCCTGGGGGCCTGAGGGTTCTTAAGCTGGACAGCAGTTTGCCGCTGAGGGCTGTGGCAGCGCCCTGCTGCTTGAAGGATAGATCATCCTTTTTGAACCATTACTGTCCTGCCGCCTTATAATAATCTTCTATAATCATATATAGAAAAATAAAATGTTGAAAGGAAAAATCCGATTTCCGAAGTGGAAAGGAGGTGGTTGTTGGGAGAAGAGCCTTTGAAATGCTATTCACAGAAGGGAATAAAAATGCAGAAAAGAAAAATGGAAGAAATGAAATATCCGAAAATATCGGATATTTTTTGTTTGTTTTCAGCGAAGGGGGCCATGGAAGGGACTATTTACATAGGCTGCGATGTATGCATATATGCATTGAGTACTATATAATTATAAATACATAGTCATATATATAGTAATATATGCATATTTGATTATGAATTGTGGGGCGTTTAAAATACAAATGAACGAGGAATCGTGCTGTTTCTTGTTTTATGTGAGTCTTTCCCGAAGACTGTTGAGAAAGGAGGATAGCCGGTTAACCAGGGATACAAGGGAATGATGCAGGTTTTCTTTTCGCATTCAGCTATTATTCATGCTCATTTTTGAAAATCTGTCATCTTCCGCAGCAACCAGTTCTTTTTTCTATGATAGAAGAGAGACAATTCTTTTAAGGAAGGTGAACTTATGGATCCAGCCATTATTACACTGTGTGTACTGGCAGTAGCAGCATTCCTGTTTGTTACCGAACTGATCCCGCTGGCAGTCACTGCTATGGCAGCCTGCACAGCCCTCGGTATTCTGGGTGTACTCCCGGCTAAACAGGTATATGCAGGTCTTTCCAACTCCACCGTCGTTCTTTTCGGTGGTATGTTCGTTATCGGCGCAGCCATGTTCAAGACAGGCCTGGCTGAAGCTATCGGTCTTTGGGTAGTTAACAAGGCAGGTACGAAGGAAGTTCCGCTGATGGGCGCCATCATGCTGGTAACCATCATCCTGTCTTCCGTATCTTCCAATACCGGTACCGTAGCATGCCTCATGCCGGTTATCATCGGTATTGCAAATGCTGCTCATATTCCTGCTTCCAAGGAACTGATGCCTCTGGCAGTAGCAGCTAACGTAGGCGGCACCATCACCATGATCGGTACTCCGCCAAACGTTATCGTTACCGGCGCTCTGTCCGCTGCAGGACTTCCGTCCTTCGGATTCTTCGAATTCGCATTGATCGGTGTTCCGCTGTCCGTTATCGTTCTGATTTACATGCTCACCATCGGCCGTAAGACCATTCCGGTTAAGAATGCAGGCGCCATGGATGATGAAGCTGTGAAGGCAGCTAAGGAAGAAGCAGGTGCTTCTGATGATGCTGCTCCGAAGAGCAAGACAAAGATGTGGATTTCCGGTCTCATCCTGATCGGCGTAGTTGTTGCTATGGCTCTGAACCTGAAGACCGTTCCGCTCCAGACCGCTGCCGTTACCGGCGCTATTCTCTGCGTCATCACCGGCTGCCTGAAAGAAAAGGAAGCCTATGCAGGTATCGACTGGGTAACCATTTTCCTGTTCGCCGGCATGCTTTCCGTGGCTACCGCTATGGATAAGACCGGCGCAGGCAAACTGATTGCCGACACCGTAGTAGGCATGATGGGCGCGAACCCGAACCCCATTGTTCTCTGCGCTGTACTGTACCTGATTTCCAACGTACTGACCCAGTTCATGTCCAACACTGCATCTGCAGCACTGCTTGCACCAATTGGTATTTCCATTGCTCAGTCCATCGGCGCTGACCCGAAACCGGTACTTATGTCCATCGGTATCGCAGCATCCATGGCCTTTGCAACACCAATGGCTACTCCGCCAAACACCCTGGTTCTCGGACCTGGCGGATTCTCTTTCAATGACTATGTCAAAGTCGGCGTACCGCTCTGCGTAATTACCTTCATCGCAAGCGTTATCATTATTCCGATTTTCTGGCCATTCTTCCCGGGATAATATCCTGATTTGGAAACTATTGGAAATGGCGGAATTCTGCCCTGCCCTGTGCGGGACAGATTTCCCCGTTTCTAAAAACTGTATGTAAAGAAAGGTGGATTTTTACATGGAATCTCCGAGCCCGCTTTCCATTTGTTTGACCAACATGGTTATCGTATTTGCGGTTCTGATTTTTCTTGCCTTTGTTATTCAGCTGATTCACGTTGTGGATCCAACCAAGAATAAAAAGAAATAAGTACTATAACCATAGGAGGATACAAACATGGATGGCTTTATGAGAGCACTTGTTTCCGTATGGACTGACTCCGGCTTTGCCGCCCTCACCATCGAAAACATCATTATGATTCTGGTAGGACTTGTCCTGCTCTATCTGGCAATTGCAAAAGAATATGAACCTCTTCTGCTGATGCCCATCGCCTTCGGCGATATTATGGCCAACTTCCCGAATACCGGTTTTGAAACCGATATGGGCGTTATGATGGCTATTGGATTTGGTATTAAGTATGAAATTTTCCCGCCGCTGATTTTCATGGGCGTCGGTGCCATGACCGACTTTGGTCCGCTCATTGCTAACCCGAAGACCATGCTTTTGGGTGCAGCTGCCCAGATCGGCGTATTCGTAGCACTGGCTGGCGCTATGCTCCTGGGCTTCAATGTTCAGGAAGCCGCTTCCATCGGTATCATCGGTGGCGCTGATGGCCCGACCTCTATTTACCTGACTTCCAAACTGGCTCCTCATCTTCTGGGTGCCGTAGCCGTAGCAGCTTACTCCTACATGTCCCTGGTTCCGCTGATTCAGCCGCCAATCATGAAGCTCTGCACCACCAAGGAACAGAGAAAGATTAAGATGACCAACCTTCGTCCGGTTTCCCATTTCGAAAAGGTAGCATTCCCGATTGTCGTTGCCATCGTGGTATCCCTGCTTCTGCCACCGGTAGCAGCTCTGATGGGTATGCTCTGCCTGGGCAACCTCTTCGAAGTATCCGGCGTAACTGCTCGTCTGTCTGATACCGCTCAGAACTCCCTGTGCAACATCGTTACCATTTTCCTGGCAACCGGCACAGGCCTCACCATGACCGGTGACAAGTTCATCCGCGTACAGACCCTGGAAATCATCTGCCTGGGCCTCGTTGCATTCGCAGCAGGCACCGCAGGCGGCGTACTCTTTGGCCAGATCATGAGAATTGCTTCCGGCAACAAAGTGAACCCCCTCATCGGTTCCGCAGGCGTATCTGCCGTACCAATGGCAGCCCGTGTATCTCAGGTGGTAGGTCTCCGCGACAACCCGTCCAACTACCTGCTCATGCAGGCTATGGGCCCGAACGTAGCAGGCGTTATCGGTACTGCAGTAGCTGCAGGCACCATGCTGGCACAGTTCGGAGGCTGATTTCTTTCAGAAATCTGTCAATCAAAAGCACTCTCTTCGGAGAGTGCTTTTTTATTGGGACGGCAAAGCCGCCCCGGGTTCAGAGGGTTCAAAAGGTGCAGAGGGGTTAGAGGGAAAGTTGGCGCCGTTAGGCGTTGGCGGATAGGGACGTCAAATTTCGGACCTATCCCCACCGCTTCGCGGAGCCCCTTCCTGAGGAAGGGGCCTGCCTATAGAGGTATTTTTCTTTTGCTGCAGAACCTATGCAGAATGATGACGGGAAGGGAAGAACATAACGCCTGCCGCGAAGCGGCATATAAACTCATTACCCGAAGGGTAATCCACAACCCTCTGAACCCTTTGAACCCTTTGAACCTTCTGAACCTTCCCGCTGACCGGTATTTATTGCAAATGAGTCACTACCGCCATGTACCAAGATTCTTCGCTTCGCTCAGAATGACTGTGTCCGGCGTGAAGGCAATCCCGTAACGCCTGCCGCGAAGCGGCATATATAACTCATCGCCCGCAGGGCGATACCACAACCCTCAGGCCATAGGCCTGTCAATCTTAAGAACCCTTGGGCCATAGGCCCATCAAACTTAAGAACCTTTCCCTCTAAATCTTTTGGGCCTTTTTAACCCGGGCCGCAAAGCGGCCCTCTTGCATTCTACTGAAAATACTGATATCATTACACTTGATAAGGAGTATTTGACTATGCAATTAATTGATTTATCTGATGTACAGGATTTCAGCGCCGCCCGTTTCCTGCTGTACTGGCTGGTGGCGTCCGTTGTGGCCATTATTGTGGCCTATAGTATCGGACAGGAGAATAAGCTGAAGTGGTTTAGGCAGCGGAAGTCCAATGGCTTTATGGTGCGCCGCGGGGTGTTTGGCAATTTCAGTCTGCTGGGGGTGCCGAATTCGAAGCAGGGCTTTGCCATTACGGCGGGCATCTTTATCGGCTCCGGCATTATTTGGGCACTTCTTGTATTTGTCATTCTGCCTGTTTTCGGGTATAATTTATAGTATAGAAATTACAGTTTCATATTTCGTTTCCTGCGTATGGCACAGGGGTAGGAAATCCATCCTGATAGAAGGACCTGGCATTGAAAAATGTCGGGTCTTTTTTTTAAAAGAATTCATGTACTGCAGGTTATTGTTTTTTCATCACAGAAAAAGGAGAAAAGGAAATCGGATGAAAGGGTATTTGTATTTTTATTCATTTAGGAGGTTTCAATGACAGCCTGGGAAAGTATTGCAAAAGAGTTGTTCAGCGGGGTCATAGGCATGGGCGACCCTTCTGTGTGGATGATGTTTCTCATCGGAGGCATCCTCATTTATTTGGGGGTAAAGAAGGATTATGAGCCCATGCTTCTCTTCCCCATGGGGGTGGGCTGTATCCTGGCCAACATTCCCGGCCATTTTGCGGTGATTCCTGCAGGGGGCGGGGAGCCGGGGTTTCTGTCTGTGCTCTATGAGGCAGGCATTGCCAATGAGCTTTTCCCGGTGCTGATTTTCATTGCGGTAGGGGCCATGTGCGAGTTTGATCCCCTAATCCGGGCGCCCTATGTCATGCTGTTTGCAGCGGCCGCCCATTTTGGCATTTTTGCTGCGGCCCTTCTGGCAGCGCTGGCGGGATTTCCTTTCAACGAAGCGGCGTCCATCGGTATCATTGGCGCCGCCGACGGCCCCACCACCATCTTTGTGGCCCAGAAATTTGCGACGAACCTTTTGGCGCCGCTGACGGTGACGGCTTTCTGCTACATGTCCCTGGTGCCCATTATCCAGCCGCCGATTGTGAAGCTCCTCACCACGAAGAAGGAGCGCATGATCCGCATGCCCTTCAAGACGGAAAAACCGGTGTCCTGGACGGCCCGTTTCCTCTTCCCCCTGATGGTGGTGCTTATTGCAGGCATTCTGGCGCCTATTTCCGTACCCCTCATCGGTGCCCTCATGTTCGGCAACCTGCTGAAGGTGTCCGGCGTTACGGATTCCCTGTCCAATGCGGCGCAGAATGAGCTGTCCAACCTGGTCACCCTTCTCCTGGGCATTACGGTGGGGGCCACCATGACGGCGGAAAATATCCTCACCATGGACGTCCTTAAAATCCTGGTGCTGGGGGCCCTGGCCTTCGTATTCGATACGGTGGGGGGCGTTCTTTTTGCCAAGCTGGCCAATCTTTTCCTGAAGAAGAAAATCAACCCCATGATCGGTGCCTGCGGCATTTCCGCCTTTCCCATGTCGGGCCGTGTGATTGCGAAGATGGCGCTGAAGGAAGACCCGTCCAATTATATTATCCAGCATGCCATGGGGGTCAATGTGGCAGGCCAGGTGGCGTCGGTAGTGGCAGGCGGTCTGGTGCTGGCTTTGATTCCGGTATTAGGATAAGGAGGAAATCATGACAAGTGTAGAATCATCGGCGGCTTTAATGGTTATCGCCTACCCCCTTCTTTTCGTGGTGATGGCTGTGTTCGCAGGGCTTACATACCTTTTGAACCGGACATTCGGGAAGTAGAAATAGGAGTCAGCAGGATAATGAAGTTTGGCTGCCCCATTCCTGCCTGATGGCAGGAAGCGGCGGGCCTTTGATAAAAGGGCTGAGGAACACCGAATATACGACGCGCAGCTTTATGTGTCATTAGGCCCCTGCGGGGCCTTGGATTTTCTACGAAAATCCGCTATCATCCGTCGCCTGCGGCGACACCTTCTTCCAAAGGAAGAAGGCTTTTGTACTACGTCATGTACCCATGGTGACACAAAAGGTATTCCCGTAATGCTGACTTCAAAAAGGGGCTGTGAAAAAATGTAAATCATTTTTTCACAGCCCCTTTTTGGGCGTTTATTGGTTATGATTCATCAAATTCGAAGATGAAGAGTTTGTGGTTTTTGTCCGAGGCCAGCCTTGTGAAGCGGTCGTACTGACGGAGAATATCCACGATGAGCTCTTCCTTTTTCATGAGGCGCAGGGAGTAGCCGGTGCGGCCGTCTTCAAAGTAGCTGGCAGGAATGTAGATTTTATGCTTCTTCACGAAGGGCATGGCCTTATTTTTGATGGCAGTGTCAGAGGCTTCACGGATTTCGCACATAATGCCGTAGGTGAAGTCATGGAGGCCGCTCTGGCGGATGGTGAATTCATATCGGGGGAGGCCCTGCACTGTCTTTTCTTCAATGGAAGGGTGAATGCCGTGGCGTTCCATTTCCGCTTTCAGCTCTTCCAGGGCGGGAAGGGCGGTGTTCTTCATGAAATCCAGGGTGCCGGCAAGATCAGGCTCTGAGGACATGATGGAAAGGCGCTGTTTCCAGGCGCTGCCGGTCCAGTAGGAGGTGTAGACGGACATGTTGCGGCTGAAGTAGTCTTCGTCAGCCATCAGTCCTTTCCACAGGCAGAAGCAGAGGAGGAGCATGATGAAGAGGAAGGGGAGGGCGGTAATCATGGTCATGGATTGAAGGGCGCTGAGTCCGCCGGAGTACAGAAGTCCGATGGCCAGAAGGGACATGAGGTATCCCCAGAAAATGCTCTGCCAGCGGGGAAAGGTGTGTTCCCCGTGGGAGGCGATGGTATTGATGACGAAAATGCCGGAGTCGGCGGAGGTGACAAAGAATATAAATATCATCAGTACGGAAATGGCGGAGGTGAACTGGCCAAGGGGTTCCAGGGAGAGGAAGGCGAAGAGGAGGGCTTCCGTCTGGCCGGCCAGGGCAGAGAGGGCGCCGGCATTTTCCTGATCCAGCAGGATGGCGGAATTTCCGAAAATGGTCATCCATAAAAGATTGAAAAGGGTGGGGACGAAAAGAACGCCCAGAATAAATTCGCGGATAGTCCGGCCTTTCGATATTTTGGCAATAAACATGCCCACGAAGGGGGCCCAGGAAATCCACCATGCCCAGTACATGACGGTCCAGTCTGTAAACCAGCCTTCATTTTCCGGGTCATAGGCAAAGGTACGGAAGCTGAGGGGCACCAGGTTATGGATGTAGGCGCCCACATTTTCTGTGAAATCCCCCATTATGCGGGTGGTGGGGCCGGCCAGAAGGATGAAGAGGAGAAGAAGTCCCGCCAGGGCCAGATTTGCTTCACTCAGGCGGCGGACTCCCTTTCCTACACCGGAGATGGCGGAGAGGATGGAGCAGGAAGTGGCCGCCACGATGATGATGGCCAGAGCAAGCTGCGTTAACTGTCCTAACAGGCCTATATGCTTCAATCCGGCACCCAGCTGCATGGCGCCGTAGCCCAGGGTGGTGGTAATACCAAAAATGGTGCAGCACAGGGCGATGATATCAATGAGATGGCTGGCGGTGCCGTTCATATTTCCCTTAAGGAGGGGATAGAAGGCACTTCGGATGGTGAGGGGCAGATGATAGCGGAAACCGAAATAGGCAAGGGCCAGTCCCATGGTGCCATAAATGGCCCAGGCATGGATGCCCCAGTGGAAGAAGGTGTTCAGCATAGCGGTTTTTGCCTGTTCTCCTGCAGAAAGTCCTTCCCGCAGAGGAAGGGCATAGTGGGAGATCGGTTCTGCCACGCCGAAGTATAAAAGGCCAATGCCCATGCCGGCAGCAAAAAGCATGGAAACCCAGGATAGGAAGGGATATTCCGGCTCTTCGTCTTCGTCGCCCAGGCGGATGTCTCCCAGACGGCTCAGGCAGAGGAGAAGGAGAAACAGAATGAACAGGGAAGCGCCAAAGATGAATGCCCAGCCCCAGGTGCCGGTAATCCATTGCCGCGCGATATTCAGATAGTGGCCGGAAATGCCGGGGAGCAGCATACAGCAAAAGGCGACAAAGAAGATGACTGACAATCCGGGAATGGTAATGCCCCTGTCAAAGGTGGATGGGATTTTTAATTTCATGGGAACCTCCTTGCCTGTCAAAATAGGGAAATGCAGCGGGACGCTGATTCATTCATTGAGTATTTTTTTATAGGAAATATGATACGCTGCCCGGTCATGGGACAGGTTTCGTGGCTTCCTGCTTTCTGCACAAAATGCGGAAGAAGCATATCATACATCCCAGGCATTCCAGCCATTTTCTTTAAAAATAGAATACCACCATGCCATAGGCGGCGTCAAAGATGAAAGTGCTTATCGTTTTCAGAAAGGATAAGTGCAGAACATATAAATTGAACTAACGGTTCAATATAGAAAAAATTGATAGCAAGCGCTGACGGGACGGATGAAGGGGACTAAATTCATAGATTTTGACCGTTTTATAAGTGCACATTCATAGAAATGAGTACAACCTTCCGGATGGGATTTGGGGGCGAATGATAGGGATTTTGCTATGAAAAATGGAGAATAAATAAATTGTATTCTATGTAAAATGGACCATGAAATTCAGATAAAATTAGATTTCAATAGATAATATAAGATAATCGAATATCCAATAAGATAACTGCAGAAAAACACATATAATGCTATGTTTATTTGAAAATCGGCCAAAATTCCTGTATATTGGCATTAGGTGCTGCGGAAGCGCAGATTCATTGCCAGGGGCTGCTTTGTAAAAATGACGCACTCCTGGTTTCCCGGATTTCTTAAGAGAGTTCCGGGGCCGGTCCTTTTCCTGCTGTATATATCAAAGACGCCGGGAGAAAGGAATGAATCGGCTTCCATGGATACAGGCTGAGGACCTGTGATAAACAGTCTTTCCCGAGGCAGCGAAAGGAGGGGAGAAGAGGAAGGGTGATTCCTTCAGGCATCGGAGGGTTCAGGTATTTGGGGAGCACTGATTGATTCATGGAGTCTGCTTTTATAAGAGTAAGAGCAAACAATGATTGAATCAGCGCTTTCCTTAGAGATTGCCGGAATGTGAAGAGAAATGGATGTATCAGTCTTTCAGAAACGGGACCGGATGAATATGGTTTCGCTTCATGCCATTATTTATTATTTACGGAAGGGCCGATTCGTTTCCAACGTCTGCTTTGACAGGAACTTTTATGCATTGCCCGGTCATGGGGCAAAGCGGCGGCTGCCAGAAGCCCCGTTTTCTGCAGTGAAAGATTTCAGAAATAAAAAGTAAGTCATGGAATCGGTACTTCCCTGGAAATCATTTTATGTCCGCAGAAACAGGGTAAGAAATCGGAGATGGCACCCTTTGGTTTTTTACATCAATATGAAACAGGAAGGTGAACTGATGGATCCAGCCATTATAACTTTATGCGTGTTGGCAGTGGCAGCATTTCTCTTTATTACGGAGCTGATTCCGCTGGCAGTGACAGCCATGGCAGCCTGTACGGCTCTTGGCATTCTGGGAGTTCTTCCCTCGAAGGCGGTATATGCCGGCTTATCCAATTCTACGGTAGTTCTTTTCGGCGGCATGTTTGTTATTGGGGCCGCCATGTTTAAAACGGGCCTTGCCGAAGCCATCGGCGTGGCAGTGGTGAAGAAGGCGGGAACCAATGAAATTCCCCTGATGGCGGCTATTATGCTGGTGACCATCGTATTATCCGCCGTTTCTTCCAACACCGGTACGGTGGCCTGCCTCATGCCGGTTATCATCGGTATCTGCCAGGCCGCAAAGATTCCGGCATCCAAGGAACTGATGCCTCTGGCCATTGCAGCCAACGTGGGCGGCACCATTACCATGATCGGTACTCCGCCAAACGTCATCGTTACCGGCGCTCTTTCCACGGCCGGCCTGCCCTCTTTCGGGTTCTTCGAATTTGCATGGATCGGTATTCCTCTCTCCGTGATTATTACACTGTATACTCTTTTCATTGGACGTCACTTCATTCCCGCCAAGAGCGGCGGTGCCATGGATGAGGCAGCGCTGAAGGCGGCGAAAGAAGAAGCCGGTGCCGGCGGAGACGCACCGAAGAGCAAAGTAAGGATGTGGATTTCCGGACTGATTCTCATCGGCGTCGTGGCTGCCATGGCATTGAATCTTCCCACCGTGCCCCTGCATACGGCAGCGGTTACAGGCGCCATTCTTTGTGTCGTTACGGGCTGTCTGAAGGAAAAGGAAGCCTATGCAGGTATTGACTGGGTCACCATTTTCCTCTTTGCCGGCATGCTCTCTGTGGCTGCGGCTATGGAAAAAACCGGGGCCGGCAAGCTCATTGCCGATTCCGTGGTGAATATGATGGGCGAAAAACCCAATCCCTATGTACTGACAGCGGTTCTTTTCCTTATTTCCAACGTTCTGACCCAGTTCATGTCCAATACCGCATCGGCAGCCCTTCTGGCGCCTATCGGGATTTCTATTGCCCAGTCCATTGGCGCAGATCCGAAGCCCGTTCTCATGGCCCTGGGCATTGCAGCGTCCTGTGCTTTTGCAACTCCCATGGCCACTCCGCCTAACACCCTTGTCCTTGGGCCTGCGGGATTCTCCTTCAATGATTATGCAAAAGTGGGCATTCCCATGTGTGTTCTTTCCCTCATTATCTGCCTTGCGGTCATTCCTCTGGTATGGCCCTTCGGTATGTAAATCTGAAAATTTTTCCCATTTTACGGGAGTATGATTCAGGGAAGCGCCGGTTCTACGAAAGAACGGCGGTTTCCCGGAAAGGTGGTCTGCTCTATGGCATCTCCAAGCCCTCTCTCCATCTGTTTGACCAATATGGTCATCGTATTTGCGGTACTGGTGTTCCTGGCCTTTGTTATCCAGCTCATCCACATCGTAGATCCCACCAAGAAAAAATAAGTTATCAACCATAAAGGAGGTAGACTCAATGGACGGTTTTATGAGAGCCCTTGCTTCTGTATGGACAGATTCGGGTTTTGCATCTCTGACGATTGAAAATGTGATTATGATTCTGGTAGGCATTGTGCTGCTTTACCTGGCCATTGCCAAAGAATATGAACCCCTTCTGCTGATGCCCATCGCCTTCGGCGATATTATGGCCAATTTCCCCAATACCGGTTTTGAAACGGATATGGGTGTCATGATGGCCATTGGATTTGGCATTAAGTATGAAATTTTCCCGCCGCTGATTTTCATGGGGGTCGGTGCCATGACCGATTTCAGCCCCCTCATTGCCAACCCGAAGACCATGCTTCTGGGGGCTGCTGCCCAGATCGGCGTATTCGTAGCCCTGGCAGGAGCCATGATTCTGGGCTTCAATGTGCAGGAAGCGGCAGCCATCGGCATCATCGGCGGTGCTGACGGCCCCACCTCTATTTATCTGACGTCCAAACTGGCTCCCCACCTTCTCGGTGCCGTAGCCGTGGCCGCTTATTCTTACATGTCCCTGGTGCCCCTGATTCAGCCGCCCATTATGAAGCTTTTGACCACCAAGGAACAGAGACAGATTCGCATGACCAACCTTCGCCCTGTAACCCATTTCGAAAGAGTGGCATTCCCTATCGTCGTTTCCATCGTTGTTTCCCTGCTGCTCCCGCCGGTGGCATCCCTCATGGGCATGCTCTGCCTGGGCAACCTGTTTGAAGTATCCGGCGTAACCGGCCGTCTGTCCGACACTGCCAAGAATGCACTGTGCAACATCGTCACCATTTTCCTGGCAACCGGCACAGGCCTCACCATGACCGGCGACAAGTTCATCCGTGTGCAGACCTTGGAAATCATCTGCCTGGGCCTCGTTGCATTCGCAGCAGGCACCGCAGGCGGCGTACTCTTTGGCCAGATCATGAGAATTGCTTCCGGCAACAAAGTGAACCCCCTCATCGGTTCCGCAGGCGTATCTGCCGTACCAATGGCAGCCCGTGTATCTCAGGTGGTAGGTCTCCGCGACAACCCGTCCAACTACCTGCTCATGCAGGCTATGGGCCCGAACGTAGCAGGCGTTATCGGTACTGCAGTAGCTGCAGGCACCATGCTGGCACAGTTCGGAGGCTGATTTCTTTCAGAAATCTGTCAATCAAAAGCACTCTCTTCGGAGGGTGCTTTTTTGCTGCTTTCCGAAGGAAAGCAGGGGGGGTTAAGATGCGGACCTGAGGGTTCTTAAGCTGGACAGCGGCTTTGCCGCTGAGGGTTGTGGCATCGCTCTGTGGGGCGCGGAATATAAAGGGGCGGCGGAGCCGCCCCGGGTCCAGAGGGTTCAGGGGGGAGCGCCCTTTGGACGAAAATAAAGGGAGCATCCCGGCCCAGGGGATTTCGGAAAATGGGACAAAAAAACGGCGCCGAAGCGCCGCTTTTTAATTTTTATTTACTTTCAAAGAATGCCTTGTAGGCCAGGTAGGTTTCGTAGGCATCAGCCTTGGAGAGGAGGTCGTAGGGGGAGTGCATGGAGAGCATGGCTGTGCCGCAGTCCACCACTTCGGCGCCCCAGTCGGCCATCATGAAGGCGATGGTGCCGCCGCCGCCCTGGTCTACCTTGCCCAGTTCGCCGATCTGCCAGCATACGCCGGCTTCGTTGAAGATGGTGCGGATTTTCTGGAGGAATTCCGCATTCGCATCGTTGCTGCCTGCTTTGCCTCTGGCGCCGCCGTACTTGGTGAGGTTGATACCGTAACCCATGAAGGAGGCGTTGTCCTTTTCCGATACTTCCGGGAACATGGGGTCAAGGCAGGAGTTTACGTCGGCGGAAAGCATTTCACTGTTTTCCATGGTTTCATAGAAATCAAGGATAGAGTCCTGTCCCTGGAGGGCAAGGAGCTTCATCACGAATTTCACGAAGTAGGAGGATTCCATGCCTGTGTTGCCGTAGGAACCGATTTCTTCCTTATCCGTCAGAAGGGCGGCCTGGGTCTTCACGCCGGGTTTGGCATGGAGGATGGCTTCCAGGTTGGCATAGGAGCATACCCGGTCATCCTGGCCGTAGGAAGCGATGAGGGAGCGGTCAAATCCCACGTCCCGGCTCTTTGTGGCCGGCACCAGTTCCAGTTCGGCGGTGGCGAAGTCTTCTTCTTCAATGCCGTAGGTATCTTTCAGCCATTTCATGAAGACTTCCTTGGGCTTTGCTTTTCCTTCGGCGTTGGTCCAGGCAATGGCCTGCAGCTGTTCGCCGGTAATGCCTTCGGCCAGGGTCTTTTTCATCTGGTCCTGGGCCATGTGGATGAGGAGGTCCGATACGTAGAAAATGGGATCTCCTTCTTTCATGCCCACATTGATTTCCACTTTCTTTCCGTCTCTTGTGTAAATGACGCCGATGAGGGCCAGAGGAATGGTGGGCCACTGGTATTTCTTAATGCCGCCGTAGTAGTGGGTGCGGAAATAGACCACCCCTTCCTGCTCGTGAACCGGGTTTGCTTTCAGGTCCAGGCGGGGGGAGTCAATGTGGGAGCCCACGATTTTAATGCCCTCATGCACCGGTTCCTGGCTAATCACTGCCAGAATGACGGACTTGCCCTTCTGGTTCCAGTAGACCTTGTCGCCGGGTTTCAAAGATTTCATGTCATATACCGGCTTGAATCCCTTTTCTTCTGCCTGGCGGATGATTTCAGCCGCCGCCAGCCGTTCCGTGCGGGCGGTGTCAAGGAAAGCCTTGTATTTTTCACCGTAATCCATGACAGCTTCACGCTCTTTTTTGTTCATGCGCTGCCATACGGATTTTGTTCTGCTGTATGTTTCTTTCATTATGAACCTCCTATAGAGAATGATTATCACATTTATTATTATACTACAAATTAGAAGATAGACGATAGAGTTTAGAAAATAGAAGATAGACGAAAGATGATAGAAGCTGTCAGCTCCCGGCTTTTGGCGTCCCGCTGTCCTGCTATCCCGCTGTCCCACTGTCCCACTGTCCCACTGGCGGCGCCTTCCCACTGACCGGTATTTACAGGCAGATGGGTCGCTGTCGGCATGTACCAAGATCCTTCGCTGCGCTCAGGATGACTGTGAGAGGCGGGAAGGCGGATGTTTGAAGTCAGATGTCTGGTGTCTGAACGGCTCCGTGCTATCGGGAATACCGCTTAGCGGACAGCGGATAGCGGTAAGCGGACGGCTGTCCAGCTGTCCGGCGGGAGATCCCGTAACGCTGTCTTTATATTCATCGCCGAAGGCGATACCACCACCCTCGGCCCGAAGGGCCGCAGCCCCCTTCTACACAACCCGCCGCCGTCAGGCGGCCACAACCCTCGGGGCCAAAGGCCCCGTCCACCTTCTCCTCTGAACCCTCTGAACCTTTGCGCCCAGAGGGCGCATCACTATCCCACTGGCACCGGACTTCCTTTCGTGATATACTTTCATTAATTACTTTCGGAACAGGGATACTGCCCGCAGATATTCGGCAGAAGTCCCTGACGGAGGATAGAAGTTTGGGAGGAGTTTTGACAAATGAATCATGAGAAAGCAGATGTCCGCCTGGAAGATGTGGAGGGGACAAAAGCGGAGCTGGACAGGAAAGCCCAGAAGATGCTGGAGGACAAGGATGCCGATTCCCGCATGAGGATTTATGAAGGTCCTTTGGGAAAGGCCATCGTGGTCCTTTTATGCCTGTGGACGGCGTTCCAGCTGTATTTCACCACCGTAGGGGCCATCAGCGCCATCAACCTTAGGGCCATTCACTGTATTTTCCTTCTGCTGTTTACGTTTCTTTTATTTCCTACCTATAAGAAGGAGAAGCGGCGGAGGAAGCTGCCGCCGCTGTGGGACTGGTTCTTTATCCTGGGGTCCGTGGGGTCTTTCCTTTACCTGATTTTCAACTATACCCGCATTGCCCAGACCGGCGGCCGGATTAACAATCTGGAAATCGGAATCGCCTTTGTGGCTATTATCTGCGTATTTGAAGCGGCAAGGCGTGCTTCGGGAAATCTGGCTATTCTGGCGGCCCTTTTCCTGGCGTACAACTGGTTTGGCGCCTACCTGCCGGGGTACCTGGGACATAACGGTTTTACCCTGAAGCGTGTGCTTATTACCCAGTTCTGGGGCACCCAGGGCCTTCTGGGCACCGGTATCGGCGTATCGGCTACCTATATTTTCCTGTTTGTAGTCTTCGGCGCCTTTTTGAAATACAGCGGATTTTCCCATTTCATCAATGATTTTTCCCTCACCCTGGTGGGCCGCACATCCGGCGGTCCTGCCAAGGTGGCGGTAATTGCATCGGGGCTTATGGGCATGATTAACGGCTCCGCCATTGCCAATGTGGCCACCACCGGAACCATTACTATTCCCCTCATGAAGCGAACCGGATACAAGAAGGAATTCGCCGGCGCCGTGGAAGCGGTGGCTTCCACCGGCGGCCAGTTCACTCCGCCTATTATGGGGGCCGTGGGCTTCGTGATGGCGGAATTCCTGAATCTGTCCTATACCTATGTGGCACTGGCTTCTGTGACGCCGGCGCTGCTCTACTATGTGGGACTTCTTCTGGCCGTTCATTTTGAGGCCAAAAGGCTGGGCCTTTCGGGCATTGCCAAGGAAAATATTCCGGATGCCATGAAGGTCATCAAAGAGCAGGGCCACCTGGTACTGCCGCTTATCAGCCTCATCGGACTCATGTTTGCAGGTTTTACGCCGCTTTATGCAGCGGTGATTTCCATTTTCGTTACCATCGGAGCCAGCTGGCTTCGGAAGGATACCCGCATGACGCCGGATAAAATCCTGGCTGCCGTGGTGGAAGGCTCCAAGAGTGCCATTTCCGTAGGGGTGTGCTGCGTCATCATCGGCGTTATCATCGGCACCGTCACCTTGACATCCCTGGGGCTCAACATGGGTTACCTCATCCTTTCCGTAGTGAACGGAGGAAGCATTTACCTGGCAGGCTTCCTGGTGATGATCATGTCTGCCATTCTGGGCATGGGCGTTCCCGGTGTGGCGGCATACGTTATCGTGCAGGCCGTGGCGGTGCCGGTGCTTATCAAAGCAGGGGCCCTTCCCCTCATTGCCCACCTGTTCTGCCTGATTTATGCGTGCCTCTCCAATATCACCCCACCGGTGGCCATGTCTGCCTATGTGGCTTCGGGTATTGCGGATTCGGACCAGACCAAGACAGGCCTCTGGGCGGTGCGTCTGGGGCTTATCGGATTCATTATTCCCTTCTTTTTCTTAGATAATCCGGTTCTTCTTATCGGCGTGTCCAAAACGGCCACCCTCTTTGATACCGGATGGGCGGTCTTTACTGCCATGGTGGGCACCTTCGCCCTGGTGGCAGGGCTGGAGGGATGGATTCTCCGCCGCTGCAGCATGGTGGAAAGAATCATCCTCGTCGTTTCATCGCCGTTCCTGCTTCTTCCCGGCGTCCTCACCGATGCGGCCGGCGCGGCAGGCATTGCGGCGGTATGCATTTACCAGTGGATGAAGAGGAATAAGGAAAAGAAAGAAATCGAAGCAGCATAGAAATCACAGCCCCCTCTATCCTCCATGGATAGGCCCGGGTTGTATTTATAAAAGTAGAATTGCAGTAAGGGAGGAAACATTATGAAAAACTGGAAGAAAGTACTGGCAGTATCCATGGCAGCCATGGTGATGGCAGGTGCCCTGGCAGGGTGCGGAGACGATAAGAAAGGGGACGCTGCCAAACCGGCAGCAGGGCAGACGCTGAAAATTAATTTCCCCACCGCCGGAGCCTCCGGTGCCCTCTATGCCGTAGGGGCCGCCATTACCAACATGTGGAGCAATAATGTGCCCGGCGTCCAGGCAGCCAGCCAGGCTTCCGCCGGCGGCATTGAAAACCTGAACATGGTTTCCGACGGGGAAGCCCAGGTATCCATCGCCATTGCCAGCAACGTATACCAGTGTTACAAAGGACTGGACACATTCAAGGACCATGCCTATCCGGACCTGAAGGTCATCGGCGGGCTGTACCTCAACCCGAACCAGGTGGTGGCCAGCGCCAATTCCGGTATTGAAAATATTCAGGACATCAAGGGCAAGCACTTTGCCGTCGCTTCCGCCGGTTCTTCCGTGTATAACGAAGCGGAAGCCCATCTTACTACGGCAGGCATGAAGTTCCCCGATGACATTAAAGCCGAATACATTACCTTCGGCGATGCGGCTGATATGATTCAGAACGGCTCCATCGACGGTGCCTGGATCATGTCCGGCGCTCCCGCTTCCGCTGTCACCCAGGCCCTCACCAGCGGTGCCCATCTGGTGCCCATTGACGATAATCTGATGAAGGAACTGAAGGCCAAGTATCCCTGGTACACCAGCTACACCATCAAGGCAGGCACCTATCCCAACCAGGACAAGGACGTACAGACCTCTGCCATCAAGATGGTCATGTTCTGCCGCGGCGACCTGCCTGATGATGTGGTATACCAGCTCACCAAGACCCTTTGGGAACATATGGATGAAATGGGCCAGTCCCAGAAGAACCTCAAAGGACTGACACCGGAAAATGCGGTAAAAGACATTGCCGGCGTCCCCCTCCATCCGGGCGCTGAAAAGTACTACAAGGAAATCGGCGTGCTGAAATAGTTGGCAGCCCCAAAAACGCTTCCCCTTCGGGAGGCGTTTTTTGATTGTGACGGGAAGTTTCCTACTGCGGGGATTCGCTGCAGCGTCGTACCGTTCAGGAAACCATTCGCAAGCAGTTTCCTGTCGGTATAAAATGCAGTGGTGCCAAGACTGACAGGAAACTTTTAGCAAATAGTTTCCTGTCAGTATGACACGCATTGGCGCCACGTCAGATAGGAAACTTTTCGCAAACAGTTTCCTACCGCTGTGAAGCGCAGCGGTGTCACGCCGGACAGGAAACCTTTAGCAAATAGTTTTCTGTCAGTATGACACGCATTGGCGCCACGTCGGATAGGAAACTTTTCGCGAACCGTTTCCTGCCGCTGCGAAACGCAGCGGCGCCATGTCGAATAGGAAACTTATCATTGAAATAGTGCGCGGCTCACCCATCCCCCCTTGACTAAAGTCCACTTTAACTTTCTATAATGAGTAAGATGAAACCTTTTCCTATTCCTCCCGGGCTATGATACAATAAGCAGAGAACAGGAGGACATATGATACATCGCTTTCATCAGGACAAAAACAGGTGGGACGGCGTGGAGCCCCATATTTACAAAGAAAATCCCGGCGTATTCCGGGACGTGACCAAGCAGGTTCTTTTTGATAACGAAAATGACCTTCCGGTGCAGTTCCGCTATTTCCAGGTAGAAAAGGGAGGCTTTTCTTCCTTTGAACATCATGAGCATATGCATGCGGTCATGATTTTCAAGGGGAAGGGCCATGCCCTTTTGGGAAATCAGGTGGTGGAGGTCCATGAAGGGGATTTCATCACCATTGCTCCCTGGGAGTGGCACCAGTTCAAGGCGGACATGGGAGACATTCTGGGTTTCCTCTGCCTTGTGAACCATGACAGGGATATCCCCGTGTATCCCACGGAAGAAGATATTCAGGAAATCAGGAAGAATTCGGAGGCAGCACGCTTTCTGGACGAGAAATGAGAAGTAGGAAAGCCTGCCGCAGGGCAGGTTTTTCTTTATGTATGTGGAGGAAAAAGAAATGAAAAAGACAGCAGGCATTGGTGGAAACCATTATATTCCCTATGAAGAAAGAAGGGGAAATGAGTCCATTGTGTATTTCACCCGTGACTTATCGGCGGAGGGGCTCATTCGCATGTATGAGAAAATCAATGAAAATCTTACCGGGAAAATTGCGGTGAAACTTCATACGGGAGAGCAGCACGGCCCCAATATCATTCCCCGTCCCTGGGTGAAGGCGCTTATGGAAAAGGATATTTCCCAGGGCACCATCGTAGAAACCAATACATACTACGACGGTGACCGCTATACCACCGAAAAGCACCGGAAAACTCTGGAAGTAAACGGCTGGACCTTTGCGCCGGTGGATATTATGGATGAGGAAGGCACCACCATGCTTCCCGTGAAGGGCGGCAAATGGTTCACCGAAATGTCCGTAGGGAGCCATGAGACCAATTACGATTCCATGCTGGTGCTCACCCATTTCAAGGGCCACGTGCAGGGCGGTTTTGGCGGTTCCAATAAGAATATCGGTATCGGCTGCGCCGACGGCCGTATCGGCAAGGCCATGATTCACACCTATCCGGGCAAAGACCAGTGGTCCATTGCCAAGGAGGAATTCATGGAAAGAATCACCGAATCCTCCAAGGCCACGGTGGATTATTTCGGAAAGCATATCGCCTTCATCAACGTCATGCGGAATATGTCCGTGTCCTGCGACTGCGAGGGCGTGAATGCCATGCCTGTGGTGACTCCGAACGTGGGCATCCTGGCGTCCCTTGATATCCTCTCCATCGACCAGGCTTCCGTGGACATGGTGTACGCCATGAAGGAAGAGGAACATCACGACCTGGTGGAACGGATGGAGTCCCGCCACGGCCTTCGCCAACTGACTTACATGAAAGAAATGGGCATGGGCAATGACCGCTATGTGCTCATCGATGTGGACCACGGCGACAAGCGGATTGACGCGAAAGAAGCGGTGACAGGGGTGAAGCCCTTTGGGAAATAAATCCTTCCTTGAAAGAAATACCATCATTTTTGATATGGACGGCACCCTCATCGATTCTATCGGCGTATGGAACCAGGTGGACTGTGCCCTCATGGCAGCCATGGGCGGGCCGGCGGAAGAAGAAATGGCGGTGGGAAGAAGGCGGGATGATTTCCTCTCAGCCCATGGGGACGATGAGAATCCTTACCTTTCTTACTGCCTCTTTCTGGCCCGTCACTGCGGCTGCAGCTGGAGTGGGGAAGAGGTATTCCGGAAACGCTATGAGATTTCCCGGAATTTCCTCATCCATCAGGTGGACTACAAAAAGGGAGCGCCGGAGGTGATTCAAAAGCTCAAAAGTCTGGGAAAAACCCTGGTCATTGCCACCACCACTAAAAGGGCGAACATGGATATTTACCGCAGCCTGAATGAAAACATCAGGGCAAAAGCGCCGCTGGATGCCTGTTTCACCGCCATCTACACCAGGGAGGACGTGTCTTCCATCAAGCCGTCGCCGGAGGTTCATGAGAAACTGATGGCGGATTTGGGAAAGACAAAGGATGACTGCTTTATTTTTGAAGATTCCCTGGCGGGAATGCAGGCGGCCGGAGCAGCCGGCATTCCTGCAGGTGCCATTTATGACCGGTATTCCGAAAAGGACAGGGAAACCATCCGGCAGCTGGCGTGTGCATGGTATGACGGCTGGGACGAGGTGCTTAAGGAAGCACTGATTAATTCATAGAGTCTGCTTTTATAAGAATTTTTATGCACTGCTTCGTCATGGGACTCCTTAAATAGCTCGCTATTCCCTTTCCCATTCCTCGCATTGCATAAAAATTCTAGAATAAAAGCAGACAACGATTTAATCAGCGCTTCCTCAAAAAAATAGAAAGGCTGTCTAATTGAGAATAGATTTCGATTAAAAGAAATCCGTATTTACCGCCTGTTTCCTTTGACAAGAGGGAAGGGAAATGGTATGATTCTCAATAAGTGAGGGAGTAGCAGCCACCCTGTGGAGTAAGTCAACATACTGGCATCTGCCTGGCTTTCCTTGAAATTGCGAGACTCACGTGCATGGTTTTTACCTGCACGGAGTCTCTTTTTTGTTGGCTTCGTGAGGGCATTCTTATCAGGAAGTGGGATTATGGATTTTTTATATCTTTTCAACAGCGTGCTTCTGGGGGCGGGACTGGCCATGGACGCCTTTTCCGTGTCTTTGGCCAACGGGATTCACGAGCCCTTCATGAAAAAGAGGAAGATGGCCGTCATCGCAGGGACCTTCGGCTTTTTCCAGTTTCTCATGCCCCTTGTGGGATGGATATGCGTCCACTGGGTGGTGGATATTCTCCAAAGCGTGCTGCCCTATATCCCCTGGATTGCACTCATCCTTCTCTTCACCCTGGGTTTCATGATGATTAAGGATGGCTTTTCCGGTGAGGAGGAAGAGGTGTGCCCGGAAACGAGCTTCAAATGCCTTCTCGTGCAGGGGCTGGCGACCTCCATGGACGCCCTGTCCGTGGGCTTCACCATTGCGTCCTATGGATGGAAGGAAGCAGCGGTTTCGTCCTTTATCATCGGCGTGGTAACTTTCCTTATCTGCCTTTCCGGCATCGTCCTGGGCCGCCGCTTCGGCATGAAGCTGGCGGACAAGGCCACCATCGTAGGCGGTTTCATCCTCATGGGCATCGGACTGGAAATCTTCCTGACCGCGTGAGAGGGCGTCCGGGGCGGAGTTAAGGAAGCACTGATTCATTCGCAGAATCGAATTTCATATGTATTTTTATCCAATGCTGCGTCATAAGTCTCCTTAAATAGCTCGCTATTCGCGTCGACTGATTCCTTGCATTAAATAAAAATACAAGAATGAAATCCGATAACGATTTAATCAGCGCTTCCTTAATGGCGGCATAAAATGATATTCCCTAGAAGGTGGCGCGGCTGCCGCCGCAGGTTGTGTAGAAAGGTTGTGTTTGCTCCGCTCAGGGGGCGGGAGAGCGGCTGTCCGCTTACCGCTGTCCGCTCTCCTGCGAGGTGGGCGCTGTTGGTGCCATTTTATAATGCGCCCGCAGGGCGCCACCACAACCCTTTGAACCCTCTGAACCCTCTGAACCTTTTGAACCTTTACCCCTGGCCCATCCGTGGTATGATAGAACCAAAGGAGGCAGGCTATGACTACGGTATACATGGTACGGCATGGAGAGACGGACTGGAATAGGGCCCACCGCATGCAGGGGTGGAGTGATATTCCTTTGAATGAAAGGGGCAGGGAGCAGGCGGCCTTTGCGGCAAAGGCGCTGGCTTTGGTTCCGCTGGATGTGATTTATACCAGCCCTCTTAAAAGGGCGGAGAAGACGGCGGAAATCATCCGGGGTGAAAGGAATATTCCCCTTTTGGCAGAAAAGGGGTTCATTGAAATCAATTTGGGAAAATGGGACGGCCATACGCCGGACGAAATGGATGCGCTCTATCCCGGGCAGTATGACATCTGGCGGAGCACGCCGGGGGATGTGCATATTGACGGCGGGGAGACCTTTGCCAAAGTGCAGGAGCGGGCATGGAAGGCCTTCCTTTCCATGGTGGATAAAGAAAAAGGGAAGCATATCCTGCTGGTGTCCCACATGGGCTGCCTCAGTACCATCCTTTTCAAAATTGCCGGCTATCCATTGAATGATTTGTGGAAACATCCCATTGGAAACTGTGCTTTGTGCAGGGTGGATATAGAAGCGGATGGGACCATGCATATCGAAGAGTGGGGACGGGATGACTATATTCCCCATGAGCTGAAAATGAAGGTGCCCTTCGGCAGGGTGAAAAAGTGATTCCGGCAGAAGAGACAGCAGGAAAAGCTGTCTCTTTTCTATTGAAAGGGCCTTTCCCTTCGTGGTATAGTTAATCATTATGAAGAAAAATCAGGGAAAGGAGTATTTCATATGTCCTTTGAAAAAGTAAAAGCCTATCTTGCGCCCTTCGGACTTTCGGACAGGTGCATTGATTTGAAAGAATCCAGCGCCACCGTAGCCCTGGCTGCAGAAGCGCTGGGAACGGAAGAAGCTCGGATTGCCAAGACCATGTCCTTCCTGGTGGATGATGAGCCCCTCATCGTGGTGGTGGCAGGGGATGCCAGGGTGGATAATCATAAATACAAGGAAACCTTCCATAAGAAGGCAAAAATGATTCCCGGGGCGGACTGCGAAAAATATATCGGCCACCGTCCCGGCGGCGTATGTCCCTTTGCCCTTCCGGAAACGGTGCCGGTGTATCTGGACCTGTCCCTGAAGCGTTTCGACACGGTGTACCCCGCAGCCGGTACGGACCACAGTGCCGTGAAACTGACCCTGGAGGAACTGGAAAAAGCGTCCCGGGCCAAGGGCTGGGTGGACGTGTGCAAGAACTGGGAAAGTTCGGCAAAGTGAGGAATCAAAGGCGTATGGTATGTAATGGGAGAAAAATATGATTGTTGAGCAGTTTGGTGTAGAAGACTGGATGGACCGGTACGAGGAAGGGGCCCGGTACAATATTACTGATACCTGTGCAAAGCCCCTGACCCTGGACGAGCTTTTTACCCTTTCCGGGGAAGACAGGAATGATTTCATGGAAACCTTTTTCCAAAGGGAGCAGACCTACGGCCCCATCTGGGGCGACCGGGGTCTGAAGGAAGCAATTTCTCACCTCTATGAGCATATTTCTCCCGATGAAATCCTGACGGAACATGGCGCCACCGGCGGCAACCAGCATATTTTCTTTTCCCTCATCCGCCCCGGCGACAGGGTCATTGCCTATGCGCCCAGCTACCAGCAGTTCTATTCGGCGCCCCGCTCCCTGGGAGCCCAGGTGACGGTGCTCCATCTGAAGAAGGAAAACGGCTATATGCCGGATTTGGATGAGCTCAGACAGGCGGCAGAAGCAGGGGTGCGCATGATCTGCCTGAATAACCCCAACAATCCGACGGGATCTTTGATACCAAAGGATATGATGGAAGAAATCGTGAATATTGCAAGGCAGGCGGGAGCCTATCTTTTCTGCGACGAAGTGTATGCCGGCGTGTCCCAGCATGATGAGGATATCTGCCCTTCGGTGGCGGACCTCTATGAAAAGGGCATTGCCACCGGCTCCATGTCCAAAGCCTTCTCCCTGGCAGGGCTTCGCCTGGGATGGCTGGCCACAAGGGATAAAGAGGCGCTGGCCCAGTTCCGGCGGGTCCGGGACTATGACCTGGTGAGCTGCAGCCTTTTCGATGAATCGGTGGCAGCCCTGGCTCTTCGCCACAGGGAAAAGATACTGGAGAGAAACTGGAAAATCCTTCGCCATAACCTTCCTATCCTTGAACAGTGGGTGGAAGGAGAAAAGCATGTATCCTTCGTGAAACCAAAGGCAGGCACCATGGCTTTGGTGTATTATGACTTTGATATGCCTTCCACCCTCTTTTCCCACCGCATGTACTATGAAACCGGCGCTTTCACGGTACCGGGAGACTGCTTCGAAGAGCCCTTCTCTTTCCGCGTGGGCTACGGCCATGACGGAGAGAAACTGAAGAGGGGACTTCAGGCGGTGAGTGAATTCTTCAGGATACTGGAGAGGGAGTGAGCTAGGGAAGCACTGATTAATTCGCAGAATCGAATTTCATAAGTATTTTTATCCAATGCTGCGTCATAAGTCTCCTTAAATAGCTCGCTATTCGCGTCGACTTATTCCTTGCATTGAATAAAAATACAAGAATGAAATCCGATAACGATTTAATCAGCGCTTCCCTAGTGGGAGAGTAGAAGCTGCTATCGGCTATCCGTTTTCCGCCGGACGCTGTCATCCTGAGCGGAGCGAAGGATCTCGGTGCGTGGAGGCAGTGGGATAACTACTGATAAATACCGGTCGGCGGGAAGACGTGAGACTGTCAGACGGCAGGCATCAGAAGGTTGTATTCCCAACGGCAAGAGGGGAAAACGTTATGCTCAAATGCAAAGAGGGACGCGGCTGACGCTGCAGGTTGTGCAGAAGGGTTGTGTTCGCTTCGCTCAAGGGGCAGAAAAACAGCTATCCTGCTTGCCGCAGGCCGGTCAAACTTCAGAACCTTTTGTTCGTAACCCTTCTACACAACCTGCCTGTGCCAGCGGGCCACAACCTGCGGCGAAGCCGCGCTTCTTTTTTACCTCTGAACCCTTTGAACCCTCTGAACCTTCTGAACCCGGGGCGGCGAAGCCGCCCTCCATATGCTATAATACAATTACACGCTGTTTCGCCACCGGGTGGAGCAGACTTGGAATCATCCAGGTGTTTTCTTTATTTCCGTAGGTACGGCACGAAGCCGGGAGAAATAAAGGAAGCACTTTTTTTATACCGTATTCTGCCGATGAGAAAGGAGAAAAATGAACGATTTTTTTGCGCTTTGGTGGCCGGTATTTCTGGTGGTTTTTGCAGATGTGGCGTACCAGATCTGCGCAAGGCGCCTCTCGTCCCACAAAAGTCCTCTGGCGGCGCTGGGGATGACGTACCTGGTGAGCGCCTGTCTCTGCGCCCTTCTTTTTGAACTTCTGGTGCCGGAGGGTCATATTCTCCATGAAATCTGGCCGCCCCATCCGGCGGCCCTTCTGGTGGGGCTCTCCATTACGGGGCTGGAGGTGGGTTCCATCTTCATGTACCGGGTGGGCTGGCCCATGAATATCGGATTTCTTGTGTATACGGCCCTGGCCATTGTGGTACTGCTCGTGGTGGGCCATTTCATGTATGCTGAATCGCTCAGCAGTGTGCAGTATCTGGGCATTTTTCTAGCGGCATCGGGCATGTTCTGCATTGTGAGGTGAACTATGAAATTCTGGTGGCCCATCGGCCTTATCGTATTCTGCAGCACGGCGTACCAGGTGGGGGTGAAGGAAATTTCCAGTGGCATCCATCCCCTGGCCGCGCTTGTTTTGACCTATCTGGCCGCTTCTTTCACGTCCTTCCTTTTGTATTTCTTTTTAGCGCCTGAAGGGGAAAATAGGAGAAAGGCCATTTTCTCCTGGAATCCGCCGGCCCTGGGCCTTGGCTTTTCCATCGTAGGCATTGAGCTGGGCATGGTGTATACCTATCGGGCCGGCTGGACGGTGCAGACCTCCTTCATCCTTACCAACAGCCTCATTGTGGCGGCCCTCATGGTGACCGGTGCCCTTTTCTATAAAGAAAAGCTGAAACTTCGCCAGCTGGCAGGGGCGGCGCTTACCCTGGCAGGCATCGCCTGCATCGTGTGGAAGTAATCGTGTCATTGGCGGGGGCAGCTGTATTCCCGAAAGCAAGTGGGTTCAAAGGGTTCAAGGCGCTATCAGGGCTTTCGCCCCTCAGCGCCTCAGGTTCCACCCGGGAACGGCTTCGCCTTCCGGGCTGGTTCAGAGGGGAGTATTATATGCCGCGTCGCGGCGGTTAAGGGGGGCGCCCTTTCAGGGGCCAGTATGAATGCTGCCTGCCGGCGGCAAAAACCATACGGCCGCGTCTTTGATTTGTTTCCCACGGGCGAAGCCCGGTTGTGCGCTTTTCCTTTCCGCGAAGCGGAATTATAAAACTCATCGCCCGTTAGGGAAGCGCTGATTAAATCATTGTTTGCTTTTATTCTTGAATTTTTATGCAATGCGAGGAATGGACCGACGCGAATAGCAAGCTATTTAAGGAAGCCCATGACGAAGCAGTGCATAAAAATTCTTATAAAAGAAAACTCTATGAATTAATCAGTGCTTCCCTAGGGCGACACCACCACCCTTTGAACCCTCTGAACCCTTTGAACCCGGGCGGCGAAGCTGCCACCGCAGCCCTCAGCCCGAAGGGCTGTCAAACTTAAGAACCCTCCGGCCAAAGACCGGTTAAACTTCAGAACCTTTTTCCTCCAACCCTTCTACACAACCCGCCGCCGTCAGGCGGCCACAACCTGCGGCGAAGCCGCGCCCCTTTGAACCTTCAGAACTTTCAGGGGCCAAGGGGGCCGAACCCTTTTCATCTATCCCATCCTATTGTATAATAAGATTAGAATATAAGTTCGGAGGACAGTCATGGATACTTTATGGAATGAGCTGAATGATAAGCAGAAAGAAGCGGTTACTTCTACGGAAGGGTATGTGCGGGTTATTGCAGGGGCGGGGTCCGGGAAGACCAGAGCCCTTTCTTACCGGTTTGCCTACCTGGTGAATGAGCTGGGCATTCTGCCGGGGCATATTCTCTGCGTCACTTTTACGAATAAGTCCGCCCGGGAGATGGCGCGGCGCATTCACAGCCTCACCGGAGATAATGATACGGGGTACATCAATACGTTCCACGGTTTCTGCGTGTCGGTGCTGCAGGAGGACAGCCATGCGGTGTCCTATCCGAAAAATTTCCTTGTCATTGACAATTCGGACATTGATGATATGCTGCAGATGATTTATGAGGAGCGGGGACTCACCCTTCGGGACATGCCCTTTAATAAGGCCCGGGACATGATTGAAATGAAAAAGTGCGTGTGGCAGCCGGAGTATTACAAGGACATGATTGCCATGCCCCTGTCCCTGCTCTACGAAAAGTACCACAAAGCGCTTACTGTGGAGGATATTATTTTCTATGGCTACCTGTACCAGGAAAAGAAATGCTTTGCCCTGGACTACAATGACCTCATCAAGTTCACCCTTTTTATTTTTGAGGAAAATGAGGAAATCCGTCTGAAGTGGCAGAAGCGGCTGGAGTACATTATGATTGATGAATTCCAGGACATCGACCCGCTCCAGTACAAGCTCATGAAGGCCCTCTGCGGCTACCACAACAACCTTTTCATCGTGGGAGATCCGGACCAGACCATTTATACCTGGCGCGGCGCCGATGTACGCTATCTTTTGAACTTCGACAGGGAATTCCCTCATGTGAAGACCATCATTATGGATGATAATTATCGCTCCACACCGGAAATCCTGAATGCCGCCAATTCCCTCATCGACAAGAATGAGAACCGCATCCGAAAGGATCTCATTTCCCATAAGGAAAAGGGGGAGCCCGTGACCTGCATGCCCGCTGCAAACGGCGGAGAAGAGGCCAAAGCGGTGGCCCTGGAAATCAAAAGGCTCCATGATGAAGGCAGGAAATACGGGGACATGGCCATTCTGTACCGGGCCCATTATGTCACCCGGAACCTGGAGGAGGCACTGCTGAAGGCGGACATTCCCTATGTGATTTATAGCGGTGCCCAGTTTTTCGACCGCATGGAAATCAAGGACGCCCTCTGCTATCTCCGCATGATTGCTTTCAAGGATGACATGGCCTTCCGCCGCATCGTGAATAAGCCGAAGCGAAACATAGGAAAACGCCGCATGGATTTCCTCACCGAAAAGGCGGAGGAAGAGCACATGACCCTCTATGAAACGCTGAAGAAGCATGTGGAGGATCCCCTTTTCAAGAAGACAAAGGCCGGCGATTTCATAGAGCTCATTGAGTATTTTGCGAAAGACAGCATGGGCAGGCAGGTATCGGAAGTGCTGTCTGCCATTCTGGATGAAAGCGGCTATGAGGAAATGCTGCGTACCGAAGGGAGCCAGGAAAGACTGGACGACCTGGCGGAGCTGAAGCAGTCCATTTTTGAGTACGAAGCGTCGGCGGGAGAAGAAACGTCTATTTCCGACTATCTGGAGCATGCGGCCCTCTTTTCCAATATGGATAGGGGCCCTGAGAAGGATTCCGTGCGGCTCATGACGGTGCACACCGCCAAGGGTCTGGAATTTCCGGTGGTCTTCCTCTGCGGCATGAATGAGGGTATCTTCCCCTCCCGGAAAACCAGGACGAAGAACGGTATGGAAGAGGAAAGGCGCCTTGCCTTCGTGGCCATGACGAGGGCGGAGGACCGCCTTTATCTGACAGAGGCGGAGGGGACAAACCTTGACGGTACGCCCCGTTTCCCATCCCGCTTTATTCTGGACATAGACAGGAAGTATCTTTCCTTCCGGCCTGAGGTAAATGAATCTCTGTGGACTGCAGGAAAGGCCTACGTGGAAAGAACCAGCGCCTACCTGAAGGATGACGGTGAAAAGGGACATTTCCAGCCGGGAGACCGAGTGCGCCACACGGTCTTCGGAGCAGGCACCATTGAAGAGGTGGATGAAAAGAACAATTCCTACCGCATCCGCTTCGACAGCATGAATACGTCAAGGGACATTGCCTTCCGGGCAAGGCTGGTGAAGGTGGATTAAGCCCTTGAGCGTCCTGACGGTGGGAAAAGGTATTCCTGAAGGGGAAAAGGGGCTCGGCTGGCGCCGCAGGTTGTGTAGAAAGGTCGTGTTCGCTGACGCTCAGGGGGCGGAAAGAGTTCTTAAGATTGACCGGCCTTTCGGCCCTGAGGGTTATTGTGGATTGCCGCTCGCGCGGCGCCTTTGCTGCGCAAAGGCCTATCCTCACCGCTATCGCGGAGCTCCTTCCAAAGGAAGGAGCCTGCATTACGTGCTCCTTGCCGGCATCTGGGAATACAGTCCGGCACGTCAGCGGACAGCGGATAGCGGAAAGCGGACAGCCGTCTCACTGTCCTCACTGTCTCACTGTCTCACTATCCCACTGTCCCACCAGCCCACTAAGCAATATAGAATTTCCTTGACATACTTTTCTTTCCGTGCTATCCTGTATGCACAAACGAAAGAGATACCGGAACTGACGGAGAAATGTGGAATTGACCACGTGAACCGGTATTTTCTGAATCAGCCGACCGTCTGGGCAGGGAAACCTACTCAGGCGGTCTTTGCGTCTCCGGTTTCCCTTCATTGCTTACTGCTTATGGAGGGATTTTACATGAAAAAGAAAAATCGCTGGCTTATTGCCCTGGCAGCTGTGGGTATCCACATCTGCATCGGCAGTGTGTATGCATGGAGTGTACTGACGAAGCCGGTCATGGCGGCTATGGGTCTTTCCCTTTCGGAAACGACCTGGGCCTTTTCTATTGCCATCCTGTTTCTGGGACTGTCTGCAGGCTTCCTGGGAGGCGTGGTGGAACGGATGGGACCGTCCCGCTCCGGCCTGGTATCGGCGGCCTTCTTCGGCACCGGCCTTCTGGGCACGGCGCTGGCGGTTCATGTCCATTCCGTGCTTCTTCTCTACATCTTTTACGGTATGATTGGCGGCATCGGCCTTGGCACCGGGTATATCACCCCCGTGTCCACCCTGGTGAAATGGTTCCCTGAACACCGGGGCTTTGCCACAGGCCTGGCTATCATGGGCTTTGGCTTTGCCGCTCTGGTGGCAGGACCGCTCATGCGCTTCCTCACCGACACCTATGGTTTGACTGCCAATTTCCTTATCCTGGGCATTGCCTATGCGGTAATTATTTCCCTTTCCGCTTCCTATCTCTGTCCGCCGAAGAAGGGTGAAATTCCTGTGATGCTGGAAGAGGTGCTTCGCCGGGAAGCTGCCAAGGGGAATAAGAGAACCGTGGTAGGTCCCCAGATGACAAGGAAGGAAGCCATGCATACCTGGAAATGGTTTGCTCTCTGGTGGATTTTCTTTACCAACATTACCTGCGGCATCGGACTTCTGGCAGTGGCTTCCCCCATGGCCCAGGAAGTCATCGGCATGACACCGGTAGAGGCCGCTTCCCTGGTGGGCATTATCGGTATCGTCAACGGCGGCGGCCGTATCGTGTGGTCCACCGTTTCTGACTGGATTGGCCGCGGCATTACCTACATGGTGTTCTTTGCCCTGGAAGTATGGGCTTTCTACCAGCTTTCCATTACCACCGAAGGCCTCATTTTCCAGGCTCTGGTTCTTCTCATCATCAGCTGCTACGGCGGCGGCTTCTCCTGCATGCCGGCCTACCTGTCCGACATTTTCGGCGTAAAGCAGCTGTCCTCCATCCACGGCTCTATCCTCACTGCCTGGGGCATGGCCGGTGTGGCCGGTCCCCTCATCCTTGCCTTCATGAAGGAAAACACCGGCGGCTACGCAGCCACCCTTCACCTCTTCTCCGCCATGCTGGCCCTGGCCTTTATCATTGCAGCAGTGCTCCGCTGGAGGAATGAAGTTGATAAAAGGAAATGGGAAGTGAAGGAAGAAAAGAAGAATCTGGTTAATGGAAAAATGAAGACCACCATGGCATCCTGAAGTCCGATTCTTTCGCAAAGACAGATATTGACTTTCCGATTTCTCTGAACTATACTATGAAACATAGAGCAAAGGTGCTTATAGGGATTTCCCCTGTAAGCACCTTTTTGTTTATAAGGAGGGTTCTGCTATGAAGGATATCTGTACGATTTCAGTGGTCACTTTCCATCCGGTTTGGGGCGATAAGGCCTCCAACCTGAAACGGATTGAAGAATATATCGAATGTGCTTACCGCAAAGGCAGCCGGATTGTCATATTCCCGGAAATGAGCCTCACCGGCTACGACGATGAAGCAGATAAACCTTTCAAGGAAAAGATGCAGTATAAGCTGGCAGAAACGGTACCAGGGCCGAGCACTCTGGAGGTGGCGGAGCTCACAAAGAAGCTGGGCATGTATGTGATTTTCGGCATGCCCATCAGGGACGACAAGAATCCGGATATCATCTATAATGGTCTGGCCATTTTCTCACCGAAGGGACTGGAAGGGGCTTATCATAAAATGCACCTGCCTGCTCCGGAACCGAACTGGGCCACCAGAGGGGACAAGCCCTTCATCCTCCATTCCGAATGGGGTCCCATTGGCTGCGCCATCTGCTATGATAACTATGCATTCCCTGAACTGACCCGCTATTATGTGGCCAAGGGCTGCCGTCTCCTGATTAACAGCACCGCCCTGGCCAAGTGCCACGGCCCCTATTTCGGCTCTCCCACCCTGGAAGCCTCTGTCATCCAGAACGGCATTTACATTGCTTCTGCCAATATCGGCGGTCTCGACGTGGATAATTATTTCTGGGGCGGCAGTTCCATCATCGGGCCGGGACAGAAGCATCCATGGTCTTTCTATTACTATGCAGGACGGAAATTCACCGATGAAGATGCACCGGAAATTGAAATGTTCACCGCCACCGTGGACCTGTCCCTGGCAAGCCGCTATGCCTTCAAGCATAACCCCGCTGTGGATGGAACGGACTGGAGGCCGGACAAGTACATTGAAATGTACAAGGATATCCTGAAGGACTCTGATTTCGGAAAATAACATAAAAAAAGACTGTGAGGAAATGCATCCATTTCTTCACAGTCTTTTTTCTTATTCTTGCTTTCTTTAAATGACAGTGGGGCATTTCACTGTCTCACTGTCTCACTGTCCCACTGTCTCGCTGTCTCACTGTCTCACTTACTCACTATCTCACTGCTGTGCTTCTTCCAGTTTCTGCAGGAAGAATTTCACATTTTCCGTGAGGTTTGGACCCTGGGTCTGGAGGGCGCCGCCGACGAGGAAAATGGTGTCGGGACCATAGGTTTTGTACATGTCCTTAAAGAGCTGCCATCTCATGCCGCCGGAGGGGATGGGGAAAATGGAGCGGAGGTAGGCCATTTTTTCATTGGTGCCTTCGCAGATTTTGGTGCAGATTTCCCGGGAGAAGGAGAAGCGGCCGCCGAAGCTGGTGAAGATGACGGCGTCAGCGCCGGCGAGGCGGGAGAGCTGTCCGTAGTAGCAGAAGGGGGAAATGCCGGAATCTTTGGAAAGCACCTGGGGGCCCGAGAAGCAGGGATGAAGGAAAATGGGGAGGTTGAAGTCCGGATCCCTGGCCAGGTCGCGGATCATGGTGAAGCCGGTGATGGCAGGGGCTGCCATAATGCCGTCGGCACCGATTTCTTTGGCCTTGTAGGCCCGGTCCAGGAACTGGAGGCCGTCGGCGGTGCAGTTGGCGATGTACATGCTCTTTTTTCCGGTCTTTTCCTTGGCATCGGCAAGAGCCATGACGCACTGGAGCACCCTTTCTTCAAAGGGGGCGTAATCCTGGTTCATGAGGCTGTGGTCGTCTTTGATGATGGGGCAGCCGCCCAGGGCCAGGTCGTACACCATTTTGGCCAGTTCCTTGGGGCTTCTGCCCAGGGGCTTGATGGCGCTCATGAGGATGGGGCCCCGGGGCACGCCGCAGAGGTCACGGAGTCCTGTGCGGCCGAAGCGGGGACCGGGGTAGTTGTCATACATGGATTCAGGAAGGTCGAAGGACATGAGTTTGATACCGGGCTGGAGGCTTGTATTTCCGAAAAGCATATTCAAAAGCTCTGCCATTTCATTTCCCACGGCAGAAGGGTCATAGGAAATGGTGGCGTAATAGGCGCCGGGTTCAGCCTTTTTCAGGTCTTCCATCTGGCCTACGATGGTGTCACCGATGGGGGTTCCTTCCACCAGTTCGTAGGGGCATTCTACCGTCTGTTCTACGCAGATGCCGAAGGCCAGCTTCTTGGCTTCTTCGTAGTCCGGAGCCGCAATGCGGTAGGTGGCGGTGAAACGGGAAGACTGGGTCAGGTCTTCCTTCAGCTCTTCAAAAAGTTCGCTTTCAAAAAAGGGGGTATTACTCATAACTATATCCTTCCCGGCAGGAGGCGGTCACTCAAAAGAAGCGGGAAATCCCGCTGCCTTCTGCCTTATGAAATTGGAAATCAGGGAATCATCGGTCTTGGTCCCGATGTTCGTGGGTTTGATGATAGGGATTGTCCCCGTGAGCGGCGGTGTCGTCGGAGAGCCAGTACAGGGGACGGTTCCTTGTTTCTTCAAATACGTGGCCTATGTATTCGCCCAGGATGCCCAGGCACATGAGGTTGAGGCTTCCGAAGATGGAAATCAGGATAGTCATGGTGGCCCAGCCGGGGACGGCCTGTCCGGTGATGACGCAGTAGAGCACGTGGAGAATCAGCAGGAATCCTGCAAAGGCGGCTAAAAGCCCGATGTAGAAGGAAATGCGCAGGGGAATGGTGGAATTGGTGATAATGCCGTCCATGGCAAAGTGGAGCATTTTCTTCATGGAGAATTTGGAAACCCCTGCATGACGGGCGGGCGCTTCAAATTCAATGGCTGCCTGTTTAAATCCAAGACCGCCGACAATGCCGCGGATGAACCGGCTGTGTTCCCGAAATTTCAGGAAGGTATCCAGGGCCTTCCTGTCCATGAGACGGAAATCGGAGCCTCCCGGTACCACCCGGGTGGTGGAAATGGAGTTAATCACCGCATAATAGCCGGCGGAGGTGAGCTTCTTCAAAAATCCGGCGTCTTCGGTGGCGGTGCGGATGGTCTGCACAATGTCATAGCCTTCCTGCCATTTTTCAATGAGTTTGGGAATGAGGGCCGGCGGATGCTGCATGTCTCCATCCATGGTAATCACCGCATCTCCCCGGGCAAAGTCCATGCCGCAGGTAATGGCAATCTGGTGCCCGAAGTTCCGGGCAAAGGTGAGAGCCCGCACGTGGGGGTCATGGTCTGCCAGCTGATGAATCAGCTCATCCGTACGGTCCCGGGAACCATCATTGACGTAGATGATTTCATAATCCATACCCAGGTCCTTCATGACTTTCGTCACTTCATCGTGGAAGTAAACTACATTGCCTTCTTCATTATAGACAGGCGTCACAATTGATATCATAATAATCCTCCAGGTCAGGCTGTATGCCAATGTATATTATAACACAGAAAAGGGGACGGTTTGGCGATTTTGTCCGGCTGAAACGGGATAAATCTATGGATTGATACTATTATATCGGCCTCTTTCGACGGTGCAATTAATTAATTTTAAAGTTTTTATAAAGGGGCACAGAAAAAGAGCAGGAGGGGAATCCTGCTCTTTTGTCAGAGGGTATTGGGTTATGATAAAGGTAAAATTAGGGAAGCGCTGATTAAATCATTGTCTGCTTTTATTCTAGAATTTTTATGCAATGCGAGGAATGGGATGACGCGAATAGCGAGCTATTTAAGGAGCCCCATGACGAAGCAGTGCATAAAAATTCTTATAAAAACAGACTCTATGAATTAATCAGTGCTTCCTTAGAATTGTGCGTCTTCCGGCGCCCGAGGAACAGGGCCTCTTCCATTTCTGTCATGACGGCGTCCATCATAGCGGTGGTCTCCGTCCCTGTGGTCCTTGTCGAAACGGTGCTGATGGCGTCCATCATAGCGGTGGTCTCCGTCTTTGTGGTCTTTGTCAAAATGGCGCTGATGGCGTCCATCGTAGTGATGGTCTCCGTCCCTGTCGTCTTTGTCGAAACGGCGCTGATGGCGCTCATCGCAGCGGTGGTCTCCGTCCCTGTCGTCCTTGCCGAAACGGTGCTGGCGGCGTCCATCATAGTGATGGTCTCCGTCTCTGTCATCCTTGTCAAAACGGCGTTCATGATGGCCTTCATAGGGATGGTCATCATTCTTATCGCCGCGTTGGAGGACGGAGCGGCTGTCCCTGAAATCTTCACCTCCGTTGCGGTCCTTCACTTCATCGGATGGGGCGGCGGGTTTTTCCGGCCGGACTTCTTCCTTCATGGGCTTGTGGATGACCGGGCCATTGGAACGGTCTGCATTGATTAAGGCGATGCGGTAGTCCCGGCCTGTGCTTGATACGGGGCCGGCGGGCTCTTTGGCTTCCAGGGAAGCGGCGGATACGCCATTTCCCATCGCAGCGCCTGCTGCGGATAAGGAAATCAAAAGGGCTGCGGCTAACATTGTTCTTTTCAGGTTTCTCATAGTATGACCTCTTTTGAAACAGGCCTTTCAGGCTTTTTCACTTTTCATTACAGGCGGTGCCAGGTAATGCCGTCATCGTCCTGTACATTTCTCTTTTCCGGATTGCCTTTCTGGGCATCCCTTTCTCTGGCTTCCGGATGCTGTTCATAGTACTTTTCTTCCCAGGGTTTCAGTTTGCGCTGCTGTCCCTGGTCCTTTTTATATTTCAGTTCTTCCCGATCTTTTTTGTCCTTATGGACCTTCTGCTTCTTTTCTACGTGCTTCTTTTCCTTGTGAACCTGGGGATGCTGTCCCTGGTCCTGCTGGATTTTCGGCGGATGGTCGTAATCAGCGGCGGAAGCGGTGCCGGCAAAGAAGAAACCGCCGGCCAGTGCCAGGCCTGTCATGGAAGCAGCGATGAGTGCATTTAACTTTTTCATAATGGAACCTTCCTTTCAAATTCTGTAAATTTGTTTCCGAGGGAGCTTCTCTGAAACTCCCTCCTTCTATTCTGGGGATATATATAAATCAATGGCGGAGCTGGTATTCTCCGGCCACGATGGACAGATTAGCTATTCTTATCAGATGCCTCGCGTTTATTGCCCTTTGGGGTATCCTGATGGTCACCGGGCATGTTTCTATCGGGGCCCATGCTGTCCTGGTCATGGTGGTTTCTCAAGTCTTCCCGCATTCTGTCATTGGCAGGCCCATTTTTGAAATCCTTCCGATCCTTCGACCAGCCTTTGAAATTTTCCATCATTTTAGGGCCGTTGTCCGCCATCCAGCGGTGATAGGAGGGGAGGTCATTGATGATGAAGGAAAAGGTGCCGATGATAAGGGAAATGACTGCGAGCACCACGGAGATGAGGATTTTCTTCATTTCGGTTCACCGCCTTTTGCACTGGGCTGGCGGAAACTGTTTTCAATGGCCCGGCTGCCTTCCCTGGCGATGAGATAGATGGAAAGGGCGGTAAAAATGCCGAAGCTTCCGATGGAGGCCAGTGTGAGGAAGCTGAAGCGGGGCAGCGGCGCCATGCCGTGGAAGGGAACCAGGTTGGTGGAGAAGAAACCAATCACCAGTCCCGCGGCAGCCAGCATCACAATGGCCATGATGATACCGGCGGCGGTGAGGAGGCGGGCAGTCATGCGGGCTGTGGTTTCTGCGGCGGCGGGAAGCCTGGGGCTTACTTCCGCCCAGGTCTTTTCCATTTTCTCCTGGGCGCCCTGGGCCATTTCCTTGGCCCTGTCCTGCAGCTGGCTTCCCTTTGTTTTTTCATCCACCACGCCTTCCGACTGGAAGGAATTGTAAATATCTTTGGGACTGCCCAGCTCTTTGGCGATTTCTTCCTCCGAGAGGCCCCGTTTCTTTCCTTCTTCAAAATGGGATTCATAGTCTGCCAGGATTTCCTTCACTTCTTCTGCCCTGGCATTGCGGAAATAGTATCTGAGCAGGTCTAAAAATTCTGTTTCATTCATGGGAATCGCCTCCTTCTTCCAGTATTTTCTTGACGGCTTTTGTAAATTCGGTCCATTCCTTGAGGGATTCTTTGAATTCCTCCCGCCCGGCGTCGGTGATGCGGTAATATTTTCGGGGAGGACCGTTATGTGATTCCGCCAGGTAGGTATCTACCAGGCCGTCTTTCTTGAACCGGTTCAATAGGGGATAAATGGTGCCCTCCGACATTTCAATGTACTTTGAAATCTCAGTGACCAGCTCATAACCATAGTAGTCTTTCCGCCTGAGCATGGATAGAACCACAATTTCCATGACGCCTTTTTTCAGTTGGATGTTCATGGTTTTTCCTTTCTGAGGAATCAGGGGTTCTGCATAAGGCAATGCATCGGTCTTTTCATCGATTTATAGACTGATGGTCATTTCCTGCTGCTAACAATATATCACAAAGTACTTTGCAATGCAAGGTACTTTGTGAAGCAAATAAAAAAATATCTACGGAAATCATCCATGACGCCATGTATGCTGAAATAGCAATTTCCTGTTTTCCCTATTGACGGATGGAAAGAGATTCGGTATCATCATAGGCACATTCAAACCAGTACATGCTGTGAACGAGAAGGAAACAGACAGGAAGCTTCAGAGAGCCGGCGTATGGTGAAAGCCGGTGCGGAAAATCTGCGGACTATCACTCGTGAGCTTCCTGATTGAAAGAATTTTCCGTAAATCAGGACGTAAGTCCCCGTTACAGGACAGGCCTTCAGAGTATAATGCAGGGTGGTACCGCGATTTCGCCCCTGTCCCATGGTGGACAGGGGCTTTTTGTTACCTCTTCTTATATATACATGGCGGCTGAGAGATAAACCGGAGTGGTACCGCGCGATGCGCCTCTGTCTGATATTTCAGGCAGAGGCGTTTTTTATGGGTATCCCCGCAGAGTGAAGATTGCACATGTGCTATTCCATTTCAAAGGAGAAAAAGATGATGGATTGGAAAAAAGGACTCAAACTGGCGGGCCTCGGCCTCATGATGACAGCTGCATGTGCAGGACTGACCGGCTGCGGCGTAAAGAGCGAAGGCGCCGGAAGCGGAAAGACGGCCAAGGTGGGCTTTATCAACGGCGTTTCCGGCGGCGTGGCTTCCTACGGCCTGGCGGAAAAGGAAGGCTTCGACATGGCGGTGGAGGAAATCAACAGGGAAGGAAAAATCCACATGGACGTGGAAATGGTGGACACCAAGGGCAATGTGCAGCAGGCGGTGTCTGCGGCCCAGAAGCTGATTGCCGCAAAGAAGGTCATCGTGGTGGGGCCCCTTATTTCCGGTGAATACAAGGCGGTGGGGCCCCTCTTCCAGCAGGCGAAGATTCCGCTTTTAGGCGTGGCTACCACGGCGGAAGGGCTCATGGACATGGGCGACTACATGTTCCGGAACTGCGTGCCGGAATCAAAGAATATCCCCCAGACCGTTCAGAAAACCCATAAGCTTCTGGGCTATCAGAGGGTGGCGGTGCTCTACTCCAATAATAATGAACACCAGGTGTCCGCCTATAAAACTTTCAAGAAAGCGCTGGAAGATGAGGGCGTGGAAATCGTGGCTACCGAAACCTTTGCAGACAGGGACACCGACTTTTCCGCCCAGCTTACCAAAATCCACAACGTGAACCCCGACGCCGTGGTGGTGGCAGGCTATTACCAGGAAGGGGGACTTATCCTGAAGAAAATGCGGGACATGGGCATGAACCAGCCGGTACTGGGAGACAATGGCTTCATGTCGCCGGAGCTTGTGAAAATCGCAGGCCCTGCCGCAGACAATGTGTACGTCTCCTCCATGTGGTCCCCGGACAGGGACTCCGAAGCCACCAGGAAATTCGTGAAGGACTTCCGGGCCAAATACAACCATGACCCCGACAACTTTGCCGCCTGCGCCTATGTGTCCGCCAAACTGGCAGCAAAGGCCATGGAAAACGCAGGCACCACCACGGACTCCAAAAAGGTGCGGGACGCCCTGGCTAACATCAAAAACTTTGAAAGCGCCGCAGGCCCCATGACCTTCAATAACTCCGGCGACCCGGAGGTGGACCTGGTGCTCCTCAAGGTGGAAGACGGGAAATACAGGGCAGTGAAAGTGTAAGGACTGAATGCAAAAAGGGCAGTGAAGGAATGATTTTCATTTCTTCACTGCCCTTTTTCTATGAGGTTTCCTGTCGGTATGTTTGGCTAAGGTGTATCACCACCGCAGGAAACTTTTCGCGAATAGTTTCCTGTCGGCATGCCTACCCAAGGTGTATCACCACAGCAGGAAACCTTTCGCGAATAGGTTCCTGCCGGTATGTTTGCCCAAAGTGTATCACCAAAGTAGGAAACCCTTCGCGAATAGTTTCCTGTCGGTATGTTTGACCAAAGTGTATCATCTCAGTAGGAAACCTTTTGCAAATAGTTTCCTGCCGGCATGCCTACCCAAAGTGTATCACCACAGTAGGAAACCCTTCGCGAATAGTTTCCTGTCGGTATGCCTAACCAAAGTGTATCACTTCAGTAGGAAACCTTTCGCGAATAGTTTCCTGTTGGCATGCTGGACCAAAGTGTATCACCATAGTAGGAAACCTTTCGCAAATAGTTTCCTGCCGGCATGAATACCAAAGTGTTTCACCTCAGTAGGAACCCCTTTGCCAATAGCTTCCTGTCGGCAGGAATGCCCAAAGTGTATCACTACTACAGGAAACCTCTTTTTTACACCGTTATGGAAATCGCAGTTTCCGCTTCTATGGCCTCATCATCGGGATTTCTGGCGGGGGAGAAGGTCCACTGGCGGAGGGAGCGTTCTATGTAGCGGGAAAGGATTTTGAAATCGGAATCGCTGAGGGTAAGCCCTTCCTTCTGCACTTCCGGCGGTGCAGTCATTTTCCCTTCCCCGTCAATGGACAGCTTCACGGAAAAGGTGGGGTGGCCGCTCCTTTCGGCGGCCTGCTGCTCCTTGTCTGTCATATCCGCCATCACCTGTTTTTCCGGTGCTGGCGGCACGGAGATCATGGCGGAAACGAAGCGGACCGGAATGCGGACGGCAAAGGGCACCGCCTTTTCTCCCCGGCGGGCGGGACGGAAGGTCCAGGATTCGGCAGAGGAAGCGGCGTACTGGTCCAGAATGAGGGAGGAAGAGCTTTCGGACACTTCCTCATGGGTTACGGCGCCGTCTTCATTGATGGAAAGGATGAGCACCGTGGCGGCGGAGTGGGGCAGCTGGGAGAGGGCGTCATGGACGGCGGCGGACTGGGGCAGCATTTTAGTCGATTTCACAGAAGGCGGCACCATCTGCTCTTCCGTTATGGGGCTGCCATCCCTGTCAAGGTACACACCTGCCTCCGGCAGGGCGGCGGAGGCGGTAAAGCCCAGGGATAGAAGGAGGGATAAAGAGATGAGGACTTTTTTCATAAAGGCTCCTTTGAGAAAATATGATTTTAAACTCATGAAATATGAGATTTACAAAAAGATTTCCTTTATCTATTTTAATAAACCGGATAGAGAAGAGCAACCGATTTCTAGGGAAGCGCTGATTAAATCATTGTTTGCTTTTATTCTTGAATTTTTATGCAATGCGAGGAATGGGCTGACGCGAATAGCGAGCTATTTAAGGAAGCCCATGACGAAGCAGTGCATAAAAATTCTTATAAAAGGAAACTCTATGAATTAATCAGTGCTTCCCTAGGGCAGAACGTGATACAATCATATCATAGGAACTTCATGGAAATCATAGGAGGGAGATTATCATGAATAGAGAAGATATGGTGGAACTGATGAAGGAAGCACGGAAGGCCGGTGCGGCGGACGTTAAAATGGTGGACGTGACGAAGGTGAAGCGGGGCGTGTGGCCAAGGATGAAATGCCAGTTCGGCTGTCCCCAGTACGGGAAATGCCTCTGCTGTCCGCCTTATACGCCGAATTTGTCACAGATGAATGAATTTCTCAATGAATACACCCTGGGTATCCTGGTGAAGCACACCATGCCCATCAAGCTGGAGGAGTGCAGGGACTGGCAGGAATTCGACATCCGCCTCACCAACGGCCTGCTGGATATCCTGCTGAAGGTGGAAAAAGCGGCGATGATGAAAAATTACTACAAAGCCTTCGCCCTGAAGGCTGGACGCTGCGGCCTCTGCCGGGTGTGCAACTTGAAGCAGTGCATCCACCCCGAATCCGCCCGCCCATCCCTGGAGGCCTGCGGAATCGATGTATTTGCCCTGGCCCATGACAACGGCTTCGACACCCGGGTTCTCACCGGGCCGGTGAAGGAAGTATCGGTGTACGGTATGGTACTTGTGGAATGATGGGGGAGTAGAGCCGGTGATGCCCGGCTAAGGAAGCAATGATGTAAAAAGTCCGAAAAGAAATGTGAATCATTTTTCTCGGACTTTTCCATTACCCATGCACTCTTCTGGACTTTTAAAATGACAGCAGGCTGCCCGCTGCTGCCCTTCGCTCAAAATGACAGAGTCCCGCCCGTAGTCTGAAGTCTGAAGTCTGAAGCCGGAAGCCAGAAGCCAGAAGCCAGAAGCCGGAAGTCTGATTGTCTGATTGCCTGATGACTGATTGCCTGATTGTCTGATTGTCTGGCTGTCGGATAGAGCTTCGGCTATTTCCCGGCGGTCCTTTTTTCTTTTATCATTGCAAAACCATAGTCCAGAAGCTCAGCGGCCTCCGCAAACCGGCTGTCCGTATCCCTGGAATGCATGACGATAACGATGAGTTCATGGTTATCCCTGATGGCGGAAGCGGCCAGGCATCCTCCGGCGGCGCGGGTCCAGCCGGTCTTGATGCCTGTGGCATCGGGGTAGGTGTAGAGGAGTTCATTGCTGTTTTCGCAGGTGAAGATTTCAGCGGGCCGGATATAGCGTATCTGTTTCCTCTTGGTGGAAACGATGCGGCGGAAATTCTTGTTTTCCATGGCGTACCGGGCAAGGCGGGCCATGTCTTCGGCGGTGGAGTAGTGATTTTCATCAGGCATGCCGTTGGCATTGACGAAATGGGTGCCGGTCATGCCGATGGCCTTTGCCTTTTCATTCATCATGTCCGCAAAGGCGGGAAGGCTGCCGGCGGTGTTTTCAGCAATGGCTGTGGCGGCGCCGTTGTCGGAAATCATCATCATCTGGTTTTGAAGGTCTCCAAGAGAAAGCCATTCTCCACCGTTCAAGGCGGTGGACTCCACGTCCGCTGCGTTTGAGCTGACGGACACCGTTCTGTAGGGATTTCCCTTTTCGATGGAAAGAATGCAGGTCATGATTTTTGTCATGCTGGCGGGATATTCCTTTTTCGTCCCGTTCTTTTCATAGAGAAAGCGGCCGTCGGCGGCGTCCATGATGACGGCGGCGTCGGCGGTGATATCCGGCACGGCGGCATAGGCGGGAAGGCAGGTGATGGTGATGGATAAAGCCAGCAGAATGGATTTATATTTCATGGTTGCCTCCTTAGGCCTTCGTACCGAAAAGGTTGAGAAGCACGCAGCCTGCGACGATGAGGAGGATGGCGAAAATGCCGGTGGGGGTCAGCTTTTCTCCGAAGAAGAACCAGGAAATCAATGTGGTGGCCAGAATGCCTACGCCGCTCCAGGTGGCATAGGCCAGGGCCAGGTTCAGGGACGTGAGGGCCCGGGAGAAGGAGAAGAAGCAGAGACCGTAGGAAATGAGGCAGCCCGCGGTGGGCAGGATGAGGGTGAAGCCATGGGACATTTTAAGAAATGTGGTGCCCGTGAGTTCCATGGCAATGGCAAAGAACATGAGAAAATAGGCCATGGGAAAATCCTTTCAATCAAAAAAGCCTGCCTGCGCCTTCCGGTGCAGGCCTGGATGGTACATATCAGAGGAAAATATACTTCAGAATGAAAATCACGGTCAGTGCCATCATGAGGGCGCTGACTTTGCTCCTGCGTCCGGTGAGGAGGTTAATCAGGGTGTAGGTGATGGTGCCGAAGGAAATACCTTCTGCAATGCTGTAGGCAAAGGGCATGGCAATGATGGTGAAGTAGCAGGGGATGGCTTCGGTGGGATCATCGAAGTCAATGCCCGTGACGGCGGTGAACATGAGGAATCCTACGATAATCAGGGCCGGTGCTGTGGCAAAGGCAGGAATGGCCATGAAAATAGGAGAAAGGAACATGGAAAGGAGGAAGAGCACTGCCACGGTGACGGCGGTGAGGCCGGTACGGCCGCCTTCGGAAACGCCGGAGGCACTTTCTACATAGGTGGTGGTGGTGGAAACGCCAAGCACGGCGCCTACGGAGGTAGCTACGGCATCAGCCATAAGGGCGCCCTTAATATGGGGCAGCTTGTTGTTTTCATCCAGCATGTTTGCCTTGGAGGACACGCCGATGAGGGTGCCGATGGTATCGAAAATATCAACGAAGAGGAAAGCCAGGAGCACCACGGCGAAATTGAAGGTGCCGATCTGGGAGAAATCCAGCTGCATGAAAATGGGGGCGATGCTCTTCGGTTCAAAGGAAGCAAGGCCGCCGGAGAAATTGGGCAGTGTGCTGAAGGCACCTACGGAAGGATCCGGCACGTAGAGCCCGGAGATTTCACAAAGAACCCCCAGAAGCCAGGTGAAAAGGATGCCCCAGAGAATGTTGCCCCTTACCTTCTTCACCATGAGGATAGCGGTGAAAAGGACGCCGATAATGGCCAGCACCACCGTAATACCGGTGGTATGGAAGGTTCCGGCGGCCATGGCCCCTTTGAAGGAGAAAAGGGAAATCTTGGTGGCAGGATTGGCCACGATGATCTGGGCACTGCCCAGTCCGATGAAGGCGATGAAAAGGCCGATGCCTGCGGACACCGCTTTCTTCAGGTTAATGGGGATGGCGTTGAAGATGGCTTCACGGACGTTGGTAAGGGAAAGGACAATGAAAATGATACCTTCCACGAAAACCGCAGCCAGTGCCATTTCCCAGGAATAGCCCATCTGCTTCACCACGGTGAAAGCAAAGAAAGCATTGAGCCCCATGCCCGGTGCCAGGGCAAAGGGATAATTGGCGAAGATGGCCATGAACATGGTGCCCACAAAGCCTGCCAGCGCCGTGGCGGTGAGGACGGCTCCCTTGTCCATGCCTGTGGTGCTCATGATACTGGGGTTGACAGCAAGAATATAGGCCATGGTCATAAAGGTGGTAATTCCTGCCATGATTTCGGTCCTTACGGTGGTATGACTTTCCGAGAGATGGAAAATCCTCTCCATGAGACCTGCGTTGTTTTCCATGAGAAAACTCCTTTCGAATTGAAAAGTTTCCTGCCCTATCCAGGCAGAACGATTTTTACGCCTATATTATAAGATTTTTACCAGATTGAATCAATGAAATTTATGGATTTATGGAATGCGGATATGTCATTCTTCCATGAGGAAAAGGAAGACCCTGTGTGCTACAATAAAAAGATACCGGCAAAGAGCCGGCGAAAAAGGAGTACATCATGAGTATATGCAACATATGCCCCAGGGCATGCAAAATAGAAAGAAAAATGTCGGTGAAGGACAAAGGAAATGTGGGCTACTGCCGGTCAGCCATGCTTCCCGTCATTTCCAGGGCCGCCCTCCACCACTGGGAGGAACCCTGCATCGCCGGCAGTCGCGGCGCAGGCACCGTGTTCTTTGCAGGCTGCAACCTGTCCTGCGTGTACTGCCAGAACTATGAAATATCGGAAATGAGGAAGGGCATCGAAGTGTCGGTGGAGAGACTTCGGGAAATCTATTTCGAACTCATAGCAGAGGGCGCCCACAACATCGACCTGGTGACCCCTACCCAGTACACCCACGCCATCTTCCAGAGCCTCCGGGACCCGCTTCCCGTGCCGGTGGTGTATAACTGCGGCGGCTACGAAAGCGTGCACACCGTAGCCTTCCTTCGGAAAAAAGTGCAGTGCTGGCTGCCGGATTTGAAATACGCCGACCGCCGCGCCGCAGCCAAATACAGCGATGCGCCGGACTATTTCGAAAAAGCCACGGCTGCCATTGAGCAGATGTACCGCCAGACAGGGCCCTATGAAATGGACAGTGACGGCATCCTGCAGAAGGGCGTCCTCATCCGCCACCTCATCCTGCCGGGACAGGTGGAAAATACGAAGAAAGTGCTGGAATATGTGGCGGAAACCTTCGCTCCCGGCGAAGTGCTCTTCAGCCTCATGCGCCAGTATGTCCCCTGTGGCAGGGCGGCGGAGTACCCTGAAATCAACCGGCCCATTACGGATGAGGAATACGAAGAATGCGAAAGCTATATGGAAGAACTGGGCATCGAAGACGGCTACGTCCAGCAGAAAGACAGCTCCGACAAAATGTTCATCCCCGCCTTTGACGGTACGGGGGTGCTGAAGGGAGAATAGGGGGCTGGTGAGTTAGTGTACTAGTGTACTAGTGTACTAGTGTGCTGGTGTGCTAGTGGGACAGTGGGACCGCTATCGGCTGACCGCTATCCGCTATCCGCTGTCGGCTTCCGGCTGACCAGCACCCATAGTGCCCCCTGAATAGGGGGAAAGGTGGTGGCGCTAGCCACCCAAAGGGGGTGCGAGCGCAGCGAGCCTGCTGTAGGGGTTCTATGCAGGACCTCCATAGCATATACAATCATCGACCGAAGGGCGATACCACAACCCTCAGCCCCGCAGGGGCTGTCAAACATTCAAAACTTCGGGGCGAAAGCCCCGTTAAACCTGTGAACCTTTACAGCCCCTGAAATGCCACAAAATTCCCGGGTACATCCGGCCTTTTTCCTATCATTTTCTCCATCCACACCATGTCATACCAGCGGTGGAATTTATATCCGCAGTGATGGAAGAGGCCTGCTGTCTTAAATCCCATATGTTCATGAAAAAGAGGACTGTCCTTTGGAAGGAAGGGGTCCTCTTTTTCTGTGAACGCAATGCAGGCGTACAGGTTGAACACCTGCTGCTTCAGGAGAATCTCTTCCATTCGGGCATAGAGTTTTTTCCCGATTCCCCGGTGCCGGGCTTTGGGGGCAAGATAGATGGAAAGCTCCGCCGAGTGCTCATAGGCCTTTCTGGGATGGAAGGGACCGGCGTAGGCATAGCCCAGGATATGGCCTTCCTCTTCTGCCAGGAGGTAGGGATATTTCTCCAGGGTGTGAATGATGCGCTTTTTGAATTCTTCCGGCGCAGGCACTTCATATTCAAAGGTAATGGCCGTCTTCTCCACATAGGGCTTGTAAATAGCAAGAAGGGCGGCGGCGTCGTCCGGTGATGCCTGGCGGATGGAAATTTCCTTACTCCCTTCTTTCATTCCTTTTCTCCGCCTTTTCCATAAACTTTACGCTGTCCACCAGGAAGCGGTCATGGTCCGCTTCCCCGATATCTCCATTTTCATCGGAGGCGGTGATGTGGAAGGAAATCTTCTTTCCCCTGACTTCCGTCACCGTGGCGGTAACGGTGATAGTATGCCCCGGCAGGGTGGGAGCTTTGTGGATGAGGGAAATGGAACCGCCTACGGTGGTTTCATGGCCGGAAAGGAAGGGGGCAAGGGCTTTGCAGGCCGCTTTTTCCATGGCCGCCGACAGCACCGGCGTGGCCAGCACGGGGAGGGACCCGCTCTTTACTTTTTCTGCGGTATCTTCTTCTGTAATGGTCCTTGTAATCTGTGCGGTGATTCCTTTGATTATCATGATCATGCTCCTTTGCATCAATGCCTGTTACCAGCCTTCAGGGATTGGTGCTGAAGGCTCTTTATACAATATGATATAATTATAGAATAATCTTTTCAGAAAGAGATTTCCACATTTTACTTCCCTTGACATTGTTTGAGAGGTGCAATTTGCAAGAAAGAAAGACAGAAGAGTCCGGAGAACCGGAAAGAGCGCCCTTTTCCTTAAAGAAAATGGGCCGGAAGGAATGGTCTGCCCTGGCCGGCGGTCTTGCCTTCCTGATCCTCCTTACGGCAGGCATTTATTTCTATGCCTTCGACAGGGTGGACCTTCATGGCAGCGCCATGGTGGATGTGCCCAGAAATTCCACGGGCCGGGATATTGCGGATACCCTGGAAAAGGAGGGCATCATCCGGAGCAGTACCCTTTTCAGGCTCTATTCCCGCATTCTCGGAAGCGGCAAAAGTCTCCAGAGTGGGACTTACAAGATGAAACAGGGCCTCACCATCAAGGAAGCCATGACGGAGCTCCGGTCGGGCAAGACGGAGTCCGTCTTCGTGACAGTGCCGGAAGGCTACACGGTGCGCCAAATTTCCTCCCTTCTCAAGGATGCAGGCGTGAAGGGGGCGGAGGACTTTGAGAAGGAAGCTGCTTCCTACGGACCTTTGAAATACCAGTACGGTCCCCTGCCGGTGCCGGTGAAGGCGGAGGGATTCCTTTTCCCTGACACCTATAATATTCCCAAGGAGTATACGGCCCGGCAGATATGCGATATGATGTACAAGCGGACCGACACCATGCTGACGCCGGACATCCGGAAGAAGGCGGAAGCAAAGCATTTGACCCTTCATGCTTTGATGACCCTGGCCTCCATGGTGGAAAGGGAAGCCCGTTTCAAGGAAGACCAGGTGCCCATTGCATCGGTGATGCTGAAGCGTCTTGAAATCGGTATGCCCCTCCAGATTGACGCCACCATCCAGTATGCCCTGGGCAGCCCGAAGGAGGAGCTCACCATTGCGGATACAAGGATTGACTCCCCCTACAACACCTATACCCACAACGGCCTGCCGCCGGGACCCATCGGAAGCCCAGGCATGGATGCCATTGAAGCGGTGCTGGAGGCCAAGCCGGGAGAGTATCTGTACTACGTAGCCCAGGCCGACGGGCATCACGTTTTCACGAAATCCTATGAAGAGCATCAGGCGGAGACGGAGAATATCTATGGCAAATAACTGGCAGCCTTTGAAAAAGGAATTGGAAGACCATGCAGAGAAAAATCATGTGCCCATTATCCGGGGGCCGGAGCGGGAGCTTCTCCTCCGCTCGGCAGCGCTGGCTGAGCCGCGGCGCATATTGGAAATAGGCACCGCCATCGGCTACTCCGCCCTTCTTATGGCGGAGCGGTTTCCGAAGGCGGAAATCGATACGGTGGAGCTTGACGAAGAGCGCCATCACAGGGCGAAGGAAGTCATGGAAAGGGCAGGCCTTTCCGGTCGTGTGCACTGCTATCTGGGAGATGCGGGAGAAGTGATACCCACCCTTCCCGGTCCCTACGATTTTCTCTTCCTTGACGGACCTAAGGGGCAGTACCTTAGGGAACTTCGGGCTGCCGAACCTCTTCTGTCGGACCGGGCGGTCATTGCGGCGGATAACGTCCTTTTCCGGGGGCTGGTGGAAAAGGAAGGCCCCGTGCCTCACCGCTACCGCACTCTGGTCATGCGGCTTCGGGAGTACCTGGACTATGTGAATGAGAAATATGAAACCCATATATATGTAGAAGGAGACGGTCTGGCCGTTTCCGTTAGAAAGGAACATACATGAAAAAAATGGAACTTCTCGCTCCGGCGGGAACAATGGAAAAAATGAAAATGGCCCTCCTTTACGGGGCGGATGCGGTATATCTGGCGGGCAAGGTCTTCGGCCTCCGTGCCTATGGCGGCAACTTCTCCATGGAAGAGCTGAAGGAAGCGGTCTCCTATGCCCACAGCATGGGGAAAAAGGTGTATGTTACGGTAAACATCATCCCCCGGAATGAAGACCTGGAGGGACTGGACGACTATCTGAAATATCTGGAAAGCATCCATGTGGACGCTGCTTTGATTTCCGACCTGGGCGTCTTCTCCCTCTGCCGGGAAGTGGCGCCGAACCTTCCCATCCACGTGTCCACCCAGGCAAGCTCCGCCAACTGGCGCACCGTGAAGGTATGGAAGGACCTGGGCGCCGAAAGGGTGGTACTGGCCCGGGAAGTGTCGGTGAAGGAAATGGCGGAAATCCGCAAAAAAGTGGACATTGACCTGGAAGTCTTCGGCCACGGCGCCATGTGCATTTCCTGGTCCGGCCGCTGCCTTCTTTCCAATTTCTTCACCAACGGAAAAAGACAGTCCAACCGGGGCGAATGCATCCAGGCCTGCCGCTTCCGCTACGCCGTCATGGAAGAATCCCGGCCCGGCCAGTACTGGCCGGTGGAAGAAGATGAGCACGGCACCTACGTATTCAATAGCAAAGACCTCTGCATGATTGACCACATTCCTGAACTCATCGAAGGGGGCGCGGCCTCCCTTAAAATCGAAGGCCGCATGAAGAGTGTGTACTACGTGGCCGCCGTGGTGGCAGCCTACCGGAAGGCCATCGACGCCTACTACGCCGAAGGCGGCGCCTACAAGGTGCGTCCGGAATGGAGGGAAGAACTGGAAAAGGTATCCCACCGTCCCTACACCACCGCCTTTGCCTTCCAAAACCCGGACCACAGCGCCCAGGAATATGTGAAATCCCAGCCGGACCAGCCCTATGATTTCGTAGGCCTCATCCTTCCGGCCCGCGTAGAAGAAGGCACGAACCGGGTGCAGCAGAGAAACCATTTCAAAGTGGGAGAAATCCTGGAATACCTGACGCCTAAGGGTGACGTGGGACTCATCAAAATTACGAAACTGGTGAACGGAGAGGGAGAAGAAGTGGACAGGGCGCCGCATCCGCTGGAAGAGCTCACCATGACAGGAGACGCAGTCCTTCCTGCCTTCTCCATTCTGAGGAGGCGCGCAAAGAAATGACGGAAGATACAAGGGTATACATCGAAATCCCGCCGGAAGAAGTGAACTACATCAACCGCATTATCGAAGGTTACGAATATCTGGGAGTGCTGACCACGCTGAACGCCAAAAGAGCCACCTGTCAGATTAACTCCACCAAAGACACCAGGAACACAGTCATCGACGTCCTCACCCACCTGCCGGACGTGAAGGTGAAAATCCTTTCCGATAGAGAAGAGGCCTTGAGGGAAGAGTAGAGAATTTCTATTTCTTTTCCGACTATGTTAACAGAGAAGCGAAGAAACGGGAATCCTGCTCAATAGATTTCGCCGGGGCCCATCCATGGAAAGCGGAAGAGCAGGGAATGTCCTCTCCTTCCTTCTCCATCAGCCGGCTGAAACATAAAAAACTTCCTGAAATCCTTAAAGGCAAAAGCAGAGCCTGAAGCGGCTTATGACGCGCCCCGCTTTTGGATTTCGGGAAGTTTTTTTGCGTGGTCATTAGTGTGCTGGTGTACTAGTGTACTAGTGGGCTGGTGGACTGGTTACCGGTCATTCTGCTGCTGGCGTTCAGGATGACAGATGGAGACGGGAAGGTAATCCCGTAACGCTGACTTTATACTCATCGCCCGACAGGGCGATACCACCACCCTTTGAACCTTCTGAACCCTCTGAACCCTTTGAACCCTTTGAACCCGGACCACTTTGTGGCCCCCATTGGCAATCCACAACCTTCGGGCTCTTTGGGGCTGTCAACTTTCTTTAACACCTTTCCATTCCCCTTCCCTGCGTGTACAATAATGATAGAAAAATGGAGTGAACGGAGGAATTAATGATGGATTCTGTGAAGCTGGTACTGGAATATCTACGGGAATGCGAAGTATTTTATATGGCCACGGTGGACGGCATGGAGCCCCGGGTGCGGCCCATGAGCGGGGTGTGCGAGGTGGAGGGAAAGCTCTGTTTCCTTCTGGCCCGGTCGTCCCATCTGTATCATGAAATTACGGTGAACCGCCATGTGGAAATCAGTGCGGTGCATCCGGATAAGTCCTGGATTTCCATCCGGGGCTGGCTGAAGGAGGAAACGGAAAAGGAAACGAAAGACTCCATGCTGAAGGCCTGCCGGGATGACATTGAGGACATGGGCCTGGTGGACAAAGAGGATATGGCAGTCTTGAGCCTTCACGGGGGCTCTGTGTACCTTCGTGACAGGAATGAGGGAAGGGAGAAGGAGCTGGCTTTGGAATGACAGGCACCTTTGGGAATACAGTTTCATGCCTGATTCCCCTGATTTGCAAAAGTGCGATTTAATGCGCCGCTAACGGCATAAAGTGTTATAATGGATTCAATCTATCCATTGTCTTGACAATGGGAAAATAAAGGGGGATATTATGGCATCCAATGGACTTGTAACTGATTTGTATCAGCTCACTATGACCAATGCTCTTTTCAAGAAGGGCATGCATGAGAGAAAGGTTGTTTTTGACCGTTTTTACCGGGTGAATCCCTTCAACGGCGGCTATACCGTGGTGGCAGGGCTGTCCCATCTGGTGGATTTTGTAAAGAACTTTACCTACAGCGCTGAGGATATAGAATATCTCCGAAGCCTTCATATTTTCTATCCGGAATTTCTGGATTATCTGTCCCATTTCCATTTCACCGGAAATATTTATGCCATGCCCGAAGGCACGGTAGCTTTCCCGGGGGAGCTGCTTCTCCGGTTTGAAGGTACCACCACGGAAGCCATGCTTTTGGAAACGGGGCTTTCCATGATTATGAATCATGAGAGTCTCATTGCCACCAAGTGCCGCCGCGTGCGGACAGTGGCGCCGAAGGATGCATTGATGGAGTTCGGCCTGCGCCGGGCCCAGGGCCATTCCGCCGGTCTCTGGGGAGCCAGGGCTTCCATGATTGGCGGCTTCAACGGCACCTCCAATGTGGAAGCAGGAAAGCTTTTCGGAATTCCTGTGCTGGGCACCATGGCCCACAGCTGGGTTATGAGCTTTGATACGGAGCTGGAGGCCTTTGAGGAATATGTGAAGCAGTACCATGATAACCTCATTCTTCTGGCAGATACCTATAATGTGCTGGAAATGGGCGTGCCCCATGCTATCAAGGTGTTCAAGGAACTGAAGGCTAAGGGACAGCTTCCGAAAAAATACGGCATCCGCATCGACAGCGGGGATCTGGGATACCTGTCCCGGGAGGCGTCCCGCATGTTCAAAGAAGCCGGTTTCCCGGATGCCATTATTTCCGGTTCCAACGATTTGGACGAATACCTTATCCAGTCTTTGAAGGAACAGGGATGCACCGTCACAAGCTGGGGCGTAGGCACAAAAATCATTACCGCCGACGGCACCTCCGCCCTGGGCGGGGTGTTCAAGATGAGCGCCCGTGAAAAGGACGGCGCCTTTGAACCGGTGATGAAGATTTCTAATGATGTGAGCAAGATGACAAACCCCGGCATCAAGGCGGTGCGCCGTTTCTATAAGAAAGGCACCGGCAAGATGATTACGGATCTGGTGTGCCTGGCAGACGAGCCCTTCCCGGACGGCGGCGATTTCACCCTGGTCACGGAATCCGCCAAGTGGAGGAAGAAGGAACTGAAGGCCGGCACCTATACCTGCGTGGATATGTTACAGCCTGTCATCCTTCACGGAGAGGCAGCTCCGCTTCCGAGCCTTGATGAAACCATTGCCTATGCCAACAAACAGATGGAAACTCTGTGGCCGGAATACACCAGGCTCCTGAATCCGAACATTATGGAAGTGAACCTGTCGGATAAGCTGCAGGACCTGAAGAGCCGCATTATTGATGAGGATTTGAAAAAGATATAAGGAAATGGAAATGCCCTTCTTCGGAGGGGCATTTTTTTATTTTCATGGGAGTATGTTTCTTCTTAACCACCGAAAGCAGTATTTACCTGTAAAATATATGAATTGACTTTAAATGATTTTAGGTATACAGTATGTACCAGCAAAAGCCAACGTTTTATTCAGAATGATTATAATTTGCTTCAGGGATAGGAATGGCGGCGTAATCAAGTGAAAAACAGGATGGAACACAGGACATCTTTCATGCAGGCACTGAGTGACCATTTCCCCGGCGGTGTCATGGCATACCGGGATGATGAGAAAAAGGAAATTGTATATGGAAATCAAGAACTTTACTGTATCCTTGGCTGCAGGAATGAAGAGGAATTTCTAACGCTTACCGGCGGAAGACTGCCGGGGCTTCTTAAAAGGGATGATGCGGCGGTGGAAAAGGATATGGCGGACCAGATGCGTGTGTCCGGCGGACGGTTCAGCCTGGCCTGTTCTCTTTTGGCAGGAGATGGAAACCGGCGGCAGGTGGATATGGTGGGCCAGAGGGGAAGGGACGAGGCAGGAAATCCGCTGGTCTTCCTTTTTGTGACGGCACTGGATGAACGGCTGCCGGCCTATGAAATGGACCACATCACCGGATTTCCAGGCATGCGGCGCTTCCTGGCGGAGGCGGAGAGGATTGTGAAGGACAGCGGCCATCCGGAAAGGTATGCCCTTTTGTTTTTCGACGTTGTCCATTTCAAGCTTTTCAATGTGACCTACGGTATTTCGGAGGGGGACGCCTTCCTTCAGCAGATTGGCCATTGCCTCCAGGAAGTGTTTTCGGGCCATGTGATTTCCCGCATTGATGTGGATCATTTCATGGTGCTGGCGGAGAACCGGAATCTGGAGGAAAAGATCAGGGAGGCCCACAGCCGTATCCTCTCCATCCGTCCTTCCGCCAAGGTGGAATGCAAGGCAGGCATTTACCAGCTTGGCTGCTGGGGAGCCGACCCCAGCCAGGCAGTGACCAGGGTGAAGATTGCCTGTGACAGCATCCATGACAGGGCTGACCGTTTCATGGCCTATTACACCGCCGACCTGGACAAGAAGGTGGAGCTGAAGGACTATGTATCCCGCCATATGGACGAAGCCGTGGAAAAAGGATATATCAAAGCCTATTACCAGCCCATTGTGAGGACCGTTTCTGGCGCCCTCTGCGGCATGGAGGCCCTGGCCCGGTGGGAGGATCCGGAGAAGGGATTTCTCCAGCCGGCGGATTTCATTTCCGACCTGGAGGACAGCCGGCAGATTCATAAGCTGGATTTGGAAATCATACGGCAGGTGTGTGAGAATTTTGCCCGCTGCATGGACGAGGGGCGTCCGGTGGTGCCGGTATCGGTGAACCTGTCCCGCCTGGATTTCCTGCAGTGCGATATTTTCCAGGAAGTGGAGAACCGGGTGCTGGAGTACAATGTGCCCCGGGACATGATTCATATTGAAATCACGGAAAGACTGCTCACTGCCAGGGACGCCCACATACGGCAGGGCCTCCGGCGGTTCCGGAAGGCGGGCTATGAAATCTGGATGGATGATTTCGGCAGCGGCTATTCTTCCCTGAACCTGCTGAAGGACTATTCCTTTGATGTGCTGAAAATCGACATGGCCTTTCTGGGAAGCTCCAGCGAAAGGGCCAGAAACATTATCAGTTCCATCATTTCCATGGATAAGGGAATCGGCACCCGCAGCCTGGCGGAGGGGGTGGAAACGAAGGAACAGTTTGAGTTTCTGAAGAACAACGGCTGCGAAAAGGTGCAGGGTTATTTCTTCGGAAAGCCCATGCCCTATGAGGAAAGCCTTAACCACTGCATGAAGGAGGGACTGAAGATTGAGACCAGGGCCTGGAAGGCTTACTATGATGCCATCGGCATGGTCAATTTCCAGACCGATGAAACCATGGCTCTCCTGGCCTATGACGGCCATACCGTCCGGTATCTCTTCGCCAATGAAGCCTACCTTGCCATGATCCACTCCCTGGGGGACCACGACCTGAAGGAGGCGGAGCAGTATATCAATGATCCCACCCTGGAGCTTTCCGCCTCGTTTCGGAAGTGTCTGGACAAATGCGTGGCCGACGGGAAGATGCATGAGATTGTCTACCTTGTGCGGAATCAGTTCATGAAGGCCGCCGGCCGCGTCATTGCCCAGTGCAACGGCGAAGCCTGCGTGAAAATCAGGATGTCCGACATTACCGGCAGTATGACCCATGAGGAGCAGCAGCGGGTGTACCATGTACTTCATAATGTGTATGCCGTGTATGACGGCATTTTCCTCCAGGACCGGGAAAAGGACACCCTGGAGCCTCTGGCTGTAAGCGACGGAGACTGGTCGGAGCATGAAAAAATTTCCCATGCCCGCCTTTATAACCGCCATTTTGCCCTGCGCTCCATTTATGCCGACGATTATGAAAGGTATCTGGCCTTCATGGATATGGATACCTTGGAAAAGCGTATCCGCAAGGCAAAGACCGGCTTCCTTTCCGGCTTCTTCCGCACCCGGGTGGAGGACGGACGGTTCATCTGGATGATTCACACATTGATTCCCATTCCCCGGACCCATTACGGCCAGGTGCTCCACTGCATTCACCGGACTTCCGGAAATAAGTCCGATTTCCCTGAAGAACTTTGCGGCTCTGCAGTGGAAGAAAGCAGAGGGGAGAAGGATGGTTTCCAGGCAAGGGACCTATGGGATTCCGTCATTAACGGCACCAGAAGGGCCTATTTCTGGAAGGACAGGGAAGGCCGCTACCAAGGTGCCAACCGGGCCTTCCTGCAGTATGCCGGCCTTTCCTCTTTGACCGCGGTGAAGGGGAAGACGCCCCAGCAGCTGGGATGGCTCATGGACAGCCATGGCACGGAGGAAATGGAAAAACACGTCCTTTCCGGCGGCGTGGTGGCTAACCAGCCTACGGACCTCATCGTGAAGGGCACAGTGAAAAATGTGGTCTATGGCAAGGCCCCCATTTACAGGGACGGGGAAATCATTGGCACCCTGGGCTGGTTTGAGGATGCGGAACAGATGGAAAAGGACACCGGCCGCCAGCCCGTCATGGTGACGGATAAGGTGACCGGTGTCATGAACAGCCGGGGGGTCATCGAATCCCTCATCGGCTGCCAGGAGGCTTATCGAAACTTCGGGAGCGACTATGCCATGCTCTTCCTGGCCATTCCCCAGTATCGGCGAATCCTTCATACCTATGGGGAAAAGACGGCCAACGGCCTTTTGAAAGCATCGGCCGATAAAATCCGCGGCATCATGGGCACCAGAGGCACCGTAGGCCGCCTGGACGGCGCCGGTTTCGTCATTCTCTTCCATTATGAGGACCAGACGGAAGTGACTGCCCTGTGCCGGAAACTGAGGAGAGCGGTTTCCGACATTCATGAAGTGGAAGGCAACAGCTGCACCGTGACAGCAGAAATCATCATCACCTACGGCTCCGACGGCATTACCACCGGCCGCCTCATAAGGGAGGCCGTGGGCATGATGCGCAGCGGCGATGATGGATACCGGGACAAAATGGACCGTTGGATGGATAAGGACGCCCTCTTTGATGCACTGCCCCTCCCCTATGCCCTGCTGGATGTGCCCATGGGAGTTGACGGCGGCATATCAGAAATCATCTGCCGCTACCATAATGCAGCCTGCAGCCGGGCCACAGGTCTCAGGGAAGATGAAAAACTGAGCCGCCATTTCACGTCCCTCCTGAACCAGGAAAACTATACCTGGGCACAGAAGACCTATGAAGCGGCCTATGAAAATCATACGGTTTACGGAGAAAAGTATGTGGCCCGCATACAGAAAACGGTGCGATACATCGTGGCGCCGGGCCCCTGGCGGGGAAGCTGCGTCCTCATGCTCCTGGGCAGCGGAGAAGAAATGAAGAGCCGGCCCGTCCATATTTCCACGGAACACCAGATCCTCCGCCTCACCCGCATGCTTATGACCGCATCCAACTATGAAGCAGCGGTGAACCGGGCGCTCCGTGAAATCGGCAGCCTTGTGTCCTGCGACAGGGTGTACATATTTGAAAAGAAGGGTGATCGGATTTCCAATACCTTTGAATGGTGCAGGAAAGGGGTGAAGCCGGAAATGGACCATCTCCAGGACCTGAACTATGAAGAATACGCAGGCGTGTGGGACCGGTACCTGAAGACAGAAAGCAGCGTCATCATTCCGGACATTGAAGCCATCCGCCATACGGATTACATTACCTATGACTGTTTGAAGAAGCAGAATATCCACTCCCTCATGGAAGCGCCCATGTACCATGACCACAACCTGTCCGGCTGGCTGGGCGTGGACAATTACGGCACAAAGGACACGGCGGATTTAAAGGCTCTTCTGGAAAATATGGCGGTGTACCTTTCCCTGAAAAAGGACATCCATGACCTCATGGGGCGCCTCCGATATCTCAGCGAAAACGACATCTTAACCGGCGTCCATAACAGGAATGCCATGAACAGCCGCCTTTCCGCCCTGGAAGCAGGAAATCGGTCCCTGGGCATTATCTACATGGACCTGAATAACCTGAAACAGACAAATGATACCTACGGCCACAGCGTGGGTGACAGCCGTCTTCGGGACATGACGGCCATGATGAAATCCGTATGCCCCACCGATGATATCTATCGCCTGGGCGGTGATGAATTTGTGGCCTTTCTGGAGGATATAAGCAAAGAAGATTTCGGAGAAACCTTCGCCCGCCTGAAGGAGAAGGCCAAAGCCCTTTCCATCCACGCCGCCGCCGGCGGCGAATGGATGCCGAACGCCTCCGCCCTGCTGCGGGGCATGAAGGAGGCGGAACACCGCATGTATCGGGAAAAGCGGCGCTCCCATGAAGGAAGGACCGATGGACTTTCATAGAATAAAAAGACTGTGAAGAGATGATTTCTTCACAGTCTTTTTATTTCATGAAAGCAGGATAGAAGAGAGTTCCTCCGTGGAAGAAGCAATGGCATCGGCTCCGGCCTCTTCCAGTTCCTCCCGGCTGCCATAGCCGTATGTGACGCCGACGGAGGGAAGGTGGTTTTCCTTTGCCCCTTCTATGTCGTAGAAGGTGTCTCCTATCATCACCGTATTGCCGGCAAGGAAAGAAGGGGAAAATCCCTTCTTCTCCAGAAGGGCGAGGGCCTTTTGTATTATTCGGGCCTTCTGGTCCCTGGTGGCCCGCTTTTTCAATTCATCTCCTATGTCGCTGCCGCAGATGACGGAGAAATAGGAGGCAAAGCCGAAGTGGCTTATGATTTCCTTCACAAAGGGCTCCGGTTTGCTGGAAGCCACCGCCAGGGTATGGCCTTGGGATACCGCCTTTTCCAAAAGGTCGTCAAGCCCCGGATAGGGACGGCAGTCCAGGATGCCCTTCGTTTCATAGACCTCCCGGAACCGGTTCACCGCCGTGACGATGTCCTCATCACTCATGTGATAGAGCTTCTTCATCTGCACATTGAGCGGCGGTCCGATAAAGCTTTCAAGTTTTCGGGGATCCCTTTCATGGATACCCACAAAAGAAAGGCCGTACTGCACGGCCTTCACAATACCCGGAGCGGATTCGGAAATGGTACCGTCCAGGTCGAAGAGAAAAACAGGATAGGATTTCATGGTGTCCTTTCGAAGTTAGTGAGTTAGTGAGCTAGTGAGCTGGTGAGCTGGTGAGCTGGTGGGCTGGTGGGCTGGTGGGCTGGTGGGCTGGTGGGCTGGTGGGCTGGTGGGACAGTGGGACAGTGGGACAGTGGGACAGGGGAAGGCTGTCCGCTATAAAATTGCGGCGGCAGCCGCTATCACAACCCTCAGCGCCGCAGGTGCTGTCAAACTTTAGAACCTTCGGCCCGCAGGGGCCGTCAATCTTAAGAACCTTCCCCTCTGAACCTTCTGAACCAGTCGCGCCCAAAGGGCGCGGAACCCTCTGAACCCGGGCCCGCAATGTGGGCCCTTTTATTTCGCTCCCTGCAGGATTTCCTTTAAATACTGGTTGGTTTCCTTCTTTTCGTCCAGGTTGTCCAGAAGGATATCCACGTAGCGGTCCAGTGTGTCGGCGTCGGTGTAGCCGGAGATGAAGGAGTTGCTGCGGTTGCTTTCCAGGATGATGGGGAATTCCACGGCCGAGAAAATCTGCATGGCCTTGAGTTCCAGGTCCTTTTCATTGGTGTACCCCGTGATTTCCGCCACGTTGCGGATGACTTTTTCCCAGCACTGGCTGTGGAGGAGGGAGAGGTAGATGAAGTAGGTGTCCTTGGCGTCTTCGCTGGAGGGGTTGGAGATGGAACGGAAGAGGGCGGGGTGCTGGCGGGCCAGGTGGAAATAGGCGAGGATGTATTTCTTCATCCGTTCCCTGGCGGTAAAGCGGGTGTCATCCAGGTAGGAAACGATATTTTCCAGATTGCCCATCATGTATTCCAGAGCGCAGCCGATGAGTTCTTCCTTGGAGCCGAAGTAGTAGCGCACGGAGGCGATGTTTACGTTGGCTTCCTTGGCAATGGTGCGGACTGTGGCTTTCTTGAAACCCTGCTGCTGGAGGATGTGCACGGTGGTGGCAATCATTTTTTCACGGACTTTTTCACCTTTTCCTGTTAATTTTCTTGCACTCATAATGTGGTACCCTTTCTGATGTTCATGGTCTTTCTGACAAAGGACAGGTCGTCCTGTGTTTCTTTCTTTTCGGTCAATGCATTCATCATCAGTTTCAGCCGGTTGGCCTGGTTCACTTCGCTGGCGCTGGCGTCGCAGTCAAGGGCCAGGAACACCGCTTCCGGATAGGCGCTGTGGAGTTTGTGAATCATGCCTTCGCCGGTGATGTGGTTGGGCAGGCAGGCGAAGGGCTGGAGGCATACCACGCCGCGGCATTCATGGTAGAGGAGGTCGATCATGTCGGCGGTGAGGAACCAGCCTTCACCGGCCCGGTTGCCCAGAGAAAGGTACTGGGAGGCCCGTTTGGCCAGTTTGCCGATGCTGGTGATTTCATGGAAGCGCTTGGAGTTTTTCAGCGCCTTTTCCAGGGGCTTCCTGTACCATTCGATGAGGTAGCGGGTGAAGGTGCCCTTCAGATCGTCCTTGAAGGTGCCGTCCATTTCCTTTCGCTGGAAATGGCTGTCCAGGGAGCCGTAGAGGAAGAAGTCCAGCATGCCGCTGGTTTCCGCTTCGCCGCCGTTGGCTTCGATGGCGTGGACGATGTCGTTGCTGGCAATGGGGCTGAATTTCACGTAGATTTCACCGACAATGCCGATGCGGGGCCGGCGGGGCACGTCGGAGAGGGGCAGGCGGTCGAAGTCTTTGATGATGGATGAAATATTCTTCTTGTACTGATGGAAGGATTCGCCCTTCAGGATGGCTTCTGCCGCCTTTTTCTGCCAGGACCGGTAGAGGGTCTCTGCGCTGCCAGGTTCCTTTTCGTAGGGGCGGGTGCGGTAGAGGCACTGCTGCAGGGCGTCGCCGTACACCACGGCCTGGATGAGCTTGATACCCAGGCCCGGGGTGAATTTGAAGCCCGGCTGGGGTTCAAAGCCGTGGGTGTTGAGGAAAATTACCGGTATCTGGGAGAGGCCTTCCTCGTCCAGGGCCTTGTGGATGAAGCCGATGTAGTTGGAGGCACGGCACATGCCGCCGGTCTGGGACATCATGACCGCTGTGCGGTTCAGGTCGTATTCTCCTGATTTCAGGGCTCTCATGAGGGAGCCGATGGTGATGATGGCGGGATAGCAGGCGTCGTTATTGACCGAGGAGAGGCCTTCATCAATGTCTGCACGAATCGGCGGAAGCACCTTCACATGGTAGCCGCCGCTTCTGGCAGCTGCTTCGATGAGGGGGAAATGGATGGGTGACATTTCCGGCACCAGAATGGTGAAGTCCTTCTTCATGTCTTCGGTGAAGGCGGATTTCGGATAAAGGATGGGCTCTGCCTTTGTGTTTTCCTCCACCCTTTCCCGGATGGCGGATTTCAGGGAGCGCAGACGGATGCGCACGGCCCCCAGGTTCAGACTCTGGTCGATTTTGAGGCAGGTGTAGAGGCGGTCCCGCTTGTTCATGATTTCCTGCACCTGGTCTGTCACCACGGCGTCCAGACCGCAGCCGAAAGAATTCAGTTCCACCAGCTCCAGGTTGTCGTGGCGGGTGACGTAGTCGGCGGCCTTGTAGAGGCGGCTGTGCCAGGTCCACTGGTTCATGACGCGGAGATTCGGGAACTGGCCGCCCACCATGGATACGCCGTCTTCGGAGAGCACCGCCATGCCCAGCTGGTTGATGAGGTCGGGGATGGAGTGGTTCACCGTGGGGTCCACATGGTAGGGACGGCCGGCAAGGACGATGCCGATGAGGTGCTTTTCTTTGATTTCCGCAAGAATCCGTTTTGTCTCCTGGTACAGTTCGCGGCGGTAGGTTTCTTCCGCCGCCTGTCCGGCGTAAATGGCGGATTCGATTTCACTTCCCGGAACGCCCAGGGGCTTGAAGAATTTCTTCAGCCTGCCGAAAATGGCCTTGGAGTGAAGGGGCAGGAATGGATGGTACAGCTTGGCCTTGTACCGGGAAAGCACTTCGTCCATGTTGGCCTGGATGTTTTCCGGATAGGAAGCCACCATGGGGCAGTTGTAGCTGTTGGTGCTGCCTTCGTCGGGGCCCTTGTCGATGCAGGGGTACCAGATGAAGTCCACGTGCTTTTTGGCCAGGTCGTACACATGGGCATGGGCCAGCTTGGCCGGGAAGCATTCGGAATAGGATGGAATGGTTTCCATGGCTTCCGTAGGAATGTCCCGGAGCTGCTCGCTGGAAAGCATGACTCGGTAGCCCAGTTTCGTAAAGAAGGCATGCCAGAAGGGATAGTCTTCATACATGTTCATGGTGCGGGGAATGCCTACGGTGCCCCGCTTGGCATCTTTCGGGGACAGGGGGCGGCGGTGCCAGATCTTATCGTATTTCCAGCGGTAAATGTTTGGCAGTGTGGAGTGGGGGGCCGTCTTGCCGGTGAGCATGATGGCAGCGCCCCTTTCGCAGCGGTTGCCGGAGACGAAGGCGCGGCCGTCGTTGAATCGGGTGAGGGTAATCATGCAGTGATTGCCGCAGCCGGGGCAGCGCTTCATTTCATTGGTATAGGTAAGGGATTTCAGTTCCTCCGGCGTCACCAGGGAGGATACATGGCCTTCGGGGCAGGAGTCCTTCGTAATGAGGGCGATGCCGTAGGCTCCCATGAGGCCTGCCACATCGGGACGGATGACATGGCAGTCCAGCAGTTTTTCCAGCGCCCGGAGCACGGCGTCGTTGTAGAAGGTGCCGCCCTGCACTACCACCTTATTTCCCAGGTCCGACGCCTTGCGGAGGCGGATAACCTTGTAGAGGGCATTTTTGATGACGGAGTAGGAAAGGCCGGCGGAAATATCCGCCACCGATACGCCGTTCTTCTGGGCCTCCCGGACCCGGGAGTTCATGAATACGGTGCAGCGGGAGCCAAGGTCCACCGGATGGGGGGCTTTCAGGGCAATGCGGGAAAACTCCTTGATATCCATGCCCAGGGACTGGGCAAAGGTGTCCAGGAAGGAACCGCAGCCGGAGGAGCAGGCCTCGTTCAGGAGAATGTCATCCACGGCGCCGTCCTTAATGCGGCAGCATTTCATGTCCTGTCCGCCGATATCCAAAATGGTGGTCACATCGGGAAGGAAATGCTTGGCGCCCCGGTAGTGGGCCATGGTTTCCACTTCTCCCACGTCCGCCTGCAGGGCCCTTTTGATGAGCTCTTCGCCGTAGCCTGTGACGCCGGCACCGGCAATGGTGACCCCTTCCGGCAGCTTGCTGTACAGGTCGGAAAGAATCTTTTTCGCCCCTGCCAGGGGTGTGCCCTTGTTGCTGCTGTAATATTCGTACAGAATGCGGCCCTCTTTGTCCAGAAGCACCGCCTTGATGGTGGTGGAGCCGGCGTCAATGCCCAGCCATACGGAACCTTTGGCTTTGGAAATATCGCCCCGGGGCGCATGGAAGCGGCTGTGCCGCTCTGTAAATTCCCGGTATTCCTCTTCATTGGCAAAAAGGGGCGGCAGGGTTTTGGAAGTGCCAAGGTCCACGTCCTTTGCATTTTCCACTTTGGAGAGCCAGCTGTCCAGATCCATGGGACGGTCGTGGCGGGCGGACACGGCGGCGCCGATGGCTACATACAGTTCCCCGTGTTCCGGCACAATCATGTCTTCATCTGCAATGTCCAGGGTTTTCTGGAAACGCTCACGCAGCATGGGCTGGAAGGTGAGGGGACCGCCGAGGAAGGCCACTTTGCCGTGGACAGGACGGCCGCAGGTGAGGCCGGAAATGGTCTGGTTCACCACGGACTGGAAAACGGACAGGGCAATATCCTCATGGGAAACGCCTTCGTTCAAAAGGGCCTGGATATCGGTCTTTGCAAATACACCGCAGCGGGAGGCAATGGGATAAATCCGCTCTGCCCTGGAAGCCAGCTTCCCCAGTCCTGCCGCATCCACGGAAAGGAGGGAAGCCATGCGGTCGATAAAGGCACCGGTGCCGCCGGCGCAGGCGCCGTTCATTCGCTGGTCCACGCCGTTCCGAAGATAGGTAATCTTTTCATCTTCCCCGCCCAGTTCGATAATCACGTCGGTATCGGGATGGAAGGTCTGAACCGCCTTCGTTTCCGCCAGGATTTCCTGGCAGAAAGGAAGACCCATGAGCTTGGCCAGTCCCATGCCGCCGCTGCCGGAAATGGAAGCGGTGATACGGTAACCGGAAAACTTCTGCTCAAGCTCTTTCAAAAGAGACATGGTGGCGCTCCGGATATCGGACATATGGCGCTGGTACCGCCCGAAAAGAAGCTTCAGGTAAGGCGATAAAGCAGCCACCTTCACCGTGGTGGAGCCCACATCGATTCCTACATGAATGACTGGTTTCATGAAATACCTCCCAAGGCCGGCGGCAGTACCGCAGACCATTAAAAAACATTTAAAAAGTACTGTGTTACGAAAGATGTACTGTTGTTTATAATCATATGATTGATTCGTTCAGTTATATTTTAACACTCTTCGATAGATACGACAATCGGAGAACTTTAAAACGACCGTTTAAAGCTATAGAAATTTGTGCCATTTTTCCATTAAATTCATAGATAAATGAATAGGATACTATGGAAATAACCGAAGAGCGGGGATACAAAAAGGATTGCAAAGAAATGTAAATCACTTCTTTGCAATCCCCTATATACATATATAAAGTTAATCATCAACCCCTGAGCACTTCCATGATTTCAGCAAGGGCCCGGCAGAAATGGATGGAAGCAAGGTCTTCCTTTTCGATGAAACCAAGGGTGAGCCAGTTTTGGAAAAGGGATTTCAGGGGGTCGTATATGCCATCTATGTTGGCAATGACGATGGGCGGGCGGTCCTGCGGAGCTTTGTAGATGCGGTAGTGGCTGAAGGTGTCGGAAAGTTCTTCCAATGTGCCTATGCCTCCGGGAAGGACAATGAAGGCATCGCCGGCTTCTATCATTTTCTGCTTCCTTGTAATCATGTCCGGCACTTCCAAAAGCTCCGTAATGCCCCGGTGGGCCTGTTCCTTTTCAATGAACACCTGGGGGATGATGCCGGTGACTCTGCCGCCTGCGGCCATGGCGGCATCGGCGGCAAGGCCCATGAGGCCCACGGTACCGCCGCCGTAAATCATATGGAAGCCCCCTTTCCCCAGGGCTTCCCCCAGCCTTCCGGCCAGGGAGGCAAAGGCTGGATTGTTTCCGAAATGGGAACCGCAGTAGACCACGATGTTTGTATATTTGGACATAGTTTTTCCTTCTTTTTACGATAACGATACGGAATGGTGCTGTTTTTATTGTATCATAGACATGGGGGAGGCTTGCTGCCTGTTTCTTGTCGTTACCTTTCTATCATCTATCATCTATCATCTATCATCTATCATCTATCTTCTACCATCCAGCTTCTATCGTCTCGAACGGGGGATTTTGAATCAAATGACACGCCAGGAACCGTGGTAAAAAAGTTATGCATAAATACGGAGAAAAAAGGCAATAAAAAGTTTGACATGGAAGGCTTGTAATGATATAATTCCAATGTTGCGTGGATTTAGTGTGCTGCAAAGCAGGTGAGAATGAATGACACTGGAAGAATTGAAATCCGGCACATTTGTGGTCGGAATGAAAGAAACTGAGCGGGCTATTGAGAAGCAGGAAGCGGCATGTGTATTTATTGCTTCTGACTGCGATGAAAGAATTTCAAATCCCCTCATGGAAGCCTGCCAGTCGTCAGGAATTCCTGTGGAACAGGGATTCACTAAAAAAGAGATAGGCCGTGCCTGCGGTATCAAAGTGAAGGCCGCATCCGCTGCTCTTCTTAAATCCCGGTAATATCTTTCGGGGCTATGCCCTGGAGGATCAATTATAAATTTACTCTTGAAGAAAGGAGGTGCCCATATTGCCGACAATTAATCAGCTGGTTCGTAAAGGCCGCCAGACTCTGGCTACCAAAGCGAAGACCCCGGCTCTGAAACAGTCCCCACAGAAACGTGGCGTCTGCACCAGAGTTTACACAGCTACCCCGAAGAAGCCGAACTCTGCTCTTCGTAAAGTAGCCCGTGTACGCCTGACCAACGGAATCGAAGTTTCTGCTTACATTCCTGGTGAAGGCCATAACCTGCAGGAACACTCCGTCGTCCTCATCAGAGGCGGCCGTGTTAAGGATCTTCCAGGCGTTCGTTACCACATTATCCGCGGCGCACTCGATACCGTAGGTGTATCCGGTCGTCAGCAGGGCCGTTCCAAATACGGCGCTAAGCGCGAAAAGAAATAATTGATTTACCATTTCACTAATGTGACTAACAAAGAACGTTTTAAGGAGGAAATTAACAATGCCGAGAAAAGGTGCTGTTCCGAAACGTGACGTGCTGCCGGATCCCGTGTATGGAAACAAGACAGTAACCCGTTTCATCAATAAGGTTATGCTGGATGGCAAAAAGGGTGTCGCTGAAAAAATCGTTTATGGCGCATTTGACATCTGCCACAGCAAGCTCAATAAAGAACCAATCGAAATTTTCGAACAGGCTCTCAACAATGTTATGCCGGTTCTGGAAGTACGTGCCCGCCGTGTAGGCGGCGCCAACTATCAGGTGCCGGTTGAAGTCAGAGCAGACCGCCGTCTGACTCTGGGTATCCGCTGGATGGTCAACTATGCCCGCCAGCGCAGCGAACGTACCATGGAAGAACGTCTTGCAGGAGAACTCATGGACGCTTTCAACAATACGGGCGCAGCAGTAAAGAAGAAAGAAGATACTCATAAAATGGCTGAAGCCAACAAGGCTTTTGCTCATTACCGCTGGTAATTTTAATAAGGAGAAACAATCGTGGGCAGAGAATTTCCGCTTGAAAAAACAAGAAACATCGGCATCATGGCACACATTGATGCAGGTAAGACAACAACCACGGAACGAATCCTGTATTATACCGGTGTAAACCACAAGATCGGCGAAGTTCATGATGGCGCAGCTACCATGGACTGGATGGCTCAGGAACAGGAACGCGGTATTACCATTACATCTGCTGCTACCACCTGCCACTGGAAAGGCTATCGTGTCAACATCATCGACACCCCAGGGCACGTAGACTTCACTGTAGAAGTTGAACGTTCCCTGCGCGTACTCGACGGTTCCGTAGCTGTATTCAGTGCCAAGGACGGCGTTCAGACCCAGTCTGAAACCGTTTGGAGACAGGCAGATCACTACCATGTTCCCCGTATCGCATTCATCAACAAGATGGATACAGTCGGTGCAGATTTCCTGCATGCAGTAAAGACCATCGACACCCGTCTTCATGCCAAAGCTGTTGCTATGCAGCTCCCCATCGGCGCCCAGGATACCTTCAAAGGCATCATTGACCTGCTGACAAGAGAAGCTGAAATCTACGACAGCGATGACGGCAAAGAATATCATAAGGAACCTGTTTCCGATGATATGAAAGACATGGTAGAAGAATACCGTGAAAAGATTATCGAAGCTGCCTGCGACGGCGACGATGAACTGGCTGAAAAGTACCTGGAAGGCGAAGAAATTTCCATTGACGAAATCAAAGCTTCCATCCGTAAACAGGTACTGGCATGCAAGCTCTTCCCCGTATTCTGCGGCTCCGCATACAAAAACAAAGGTATCCAGATGCTTCTGGATGCTGTCCTTGATTACCTCCCGTCCCCGCTGGATATTCCTCCGGTTAAAGGCACATCCCTGGACGGCGAAGAAGAAGAACGCCCGGTATCCGACAGCGCTCCGCTGGCAGCCCTGGCATTCAAGATCATGGCAGATCCATTCGTTGGCAAACTGGCATACTTCCGCGTATATTCCGGCGAAATGCACCAGGGCACCTACGTTCTCAACTCCACAAAGGACAAGAAAGAACGTGTTGGCCGTATCCTTCTGATGCATGCTAACCACCGTAAGGAAATCGATGTAGCTTACACCGGCGACATTGCCGCTGCAGTAGGCTTCAAGGATGTTACCACCGGCGATACACTCTGCGACCCGGACAACCCGATCATCCTTGAAAAGATGGAATTCCCGGATCCCGTTATTTCCGTTGCTGTTGAACCGAAGACCAAAGCTGACCAGGAAAAGATGGGCAATGCACTCCAGAGACTGGCAGAAGAAGATCCGACCTTCAGAGTACACACGGATCCGGAAACAAACCAGACCATTATTTCCGGTATGGGCGAACTCCATCTGGACATCATCGTTGACCGTATGCGTCGTGAATTCAACGTAGACTGCACCGTAGGCAAACCTCAGGTTGCTTACCGTGAAACCATCCGTAAATCTGTCGAATCCGAAGGCAAATTCATTCGTCAGACCGGCGGTCATGGTCAGTACGGCCACTGCTGGCTCCGTCTTGAACCGATGGAAGCAGGCAAGGGATTTGAATTCGCAAACGAAGTCGTTGGCGGCGTCATTCCTAAGGAATTCATCAACCCGATTCAGGCCGGCGTCGAAGCTGCTATGCAGGACGGCGTTGTAGCCGGATATCCGATGGTTGATATCAAGGTTACCGTATACGACGGTTCCTATCATGATGTCGACTCCTCCGAAATGGCCTTCAAAGTTGCAGGTTCCATGGCATTCAAAGACGGTGCCAAGAAAGCGGATCCTGTCCTCCTCGAACCATACATGAGCGTAGAAGTCGATGTTCCGGAAGATTACATGGGCGATGTTATCGGCGGCCTCAACTCCCGCCGTGGACGCATTGAAGGCATGGAAACAGAAAACGGCGAATCCAGAATCAAAGGCTTCGTTCCGCTGTCTGAAATGTTCGGTTATGCAACCGCTCTCCGCAGCTCCACCCAGGGCCGTGGTACCTTCACCATGACATTCGACCACTATGAAGAAGTTCCGAAGGCTATTTCCCAGAAGATTACGGAAGAAAGACTCGGAAATAAATAATTTTTAAGGAGAAACCAAAATGGCAAAAGCTCATTACGAAAGAACAAAGCCGCATGTTAACATCGGCACCATTGGCCACGTCGATCACGGCAAAACAACCCTGACCGCTGCTATCACCAAAGTACTGGCTGAAGAAGGCAAAGCAAACTTCCTCGACTATGCTTCCATCGATAAAGCACCGGAAGAAAGAGCTCGTGGTATCACAATCAACACCTCCACCGTTGAATATGAAACCGAAAACCGCCACTACGCACACGTTGACTGCCCAGGGCACGCTGACTATGTAAAGAACATGATCACCGGCGCAGCTCAGATGGACGGCGCTATCCTCGTAGTATCCGCAGCTGACGGCCCCATGCCCCAGACCCGTGAACACATCCTCCTGGCTAAACAGGTAGGCGTTCCGGCTA
>ERZ791907.243-NODE-243-length-69829-cov-18.757044_pt1 | contig 69829 bp, 64 predicted proteins | sample MGYA00510145_ERZ791907 | MGnify/ENA primary metagenome ERZ791907 (study PRJEB30046, sample SAMN00792089) | human gut metagenome | study: EMG produced TPA metagenomics assembly of the A metagenome-wide association study of gut microbiota in type 2... | reverse complement strand
CTGGCGGTCTATCTATTGTTTTCGGTTGCTTGCTTCTTTACCGTACATGAGCATTAAATCAGCGCTTCTCCTGAGGGTTCCGAACCATATGAGGAAGTTCTTCCCCCGTCCTTTCGCCTGTCCCTTGATAAGGTCTGTGCACATGACCGGCAGGAAAGGGGGCGTCCCTTCCGGGCCCGTTCAGTTCTCTCTGCTTCCTTAAAAGCAGAGAGATTATTTCCTTTGCATGAAATCCTTGCCATTCACTGCTAAATATCATAAAATAGACAGGATTCTATATAACCGTTTCTGCTTTTCATCTAATCCATATTTTTGCAGTCTTAATAGTGCGCGGTTTCGCCGGAAATGATAAAATAAAAAGAGTTGACGCAGGAGGTTTTTATGGAAACAATCGGTCTCTTGGCAGGTATCGGCACCCTCCCCGTGGAATTCACGGAGGCGGTGAAGTCCCAGGGCTACCGGGTGGTATGCATCGCGGTGATTCCCGGCATTGATCCCCGTCTGAAGGATATGGCAGATGCCTATTATGAAATCAGCGCATTCAAGCTGAATAAAGTGATTAAGACCCTGGTGGGCGAAGGGGTGAAGGAAGTCACCATGATTGGCAAGGTGACGAAGGAGTGGCTTTTCAAGAACCATCCTTTCCCGGATCTTCGGGCCATCAAGGTATTGAACCGTTTAAGAAAGATGAATTTCAAGGATGACACGGTGACCCTGGCCATTGTGGAGGAGCTGGCAAAGGATGGCATTTCCGTCCTTGACCAGACGAAATACTTAAAGCCCCTCATGCCGGGGCCCCAGGTATTCACGAAAAAGAAACCTACGGAAGCGCAGATGGCAGATGTTTCCTTCGGCTTTAAAGCGGCCAAGGCCATCGGTGCCATGGACCTGGGACAGACGGTGGTCGTGAAGAACCAGGCCGTCATGGCGGTGGAAGCCATCGAAGGCACCGACGCCTGCATCCGCCGGGGCGGGAGTCTTGCCAGAGGCGGCGCCGTGGTGGTAAAGACGGCAAAGCCCTCCCAGGATACCCGTTTTGATATGCCCGCCGTAGGGCTTGAAACTCTTCATTCCATGGAGGAATCGGGCTGTGCAGTCCTTGCCATTGAAGCATGGCATACGCTTTTTGCTGAAAAGGACGCGGTCCTTGAAGAGGCAGACCGGAAGGGCATCGTCATTCTTGCGGTAGAACAGGATAAGATATGAAAATAATGATGTCTGCCGGAGAAGCTTCCGGCGATATGCATGCCGCTGCTGTGGCGGCGGAATTGAAAAGAATGATGCCGGAAGCGGACATATTCGGCATGGGCGGCGCCGACATGAAGAAGAGCGGTGTCCGTATTATATATGATATAGAAAATCTGGGCATCATCGGCGTGGTGGAGGTGATCCGCCATATTCCTTTCTTCTTCCGTCTCCGCGCTTTCCTGAGAAAAGCCATGGTGGAAGAAAAACCGGATGTCCTGGTGTGCGTAGATTATCCGGGCTTCAATATGAAGCTGGCCCATGTGGCAAAGGAACTGGGCATTCCGGTAATTTACTACATTGCGCCCACCATCTGGGCCTGGAACAAGGGCAGGGCAAAGAATATTGTGCGGGATGTGGAGCAGGTGGCCTCCATATTTCCCTTTGAAGCAGAGGCCTACCGCAAGGCGGGGGCCCATGTCACCTTCGTAGGTCATCCTTTAGCAGATACGGTGAAGCCTTCCATGTCCTTTGATGAAGCTATGGCATATTTCCATGGCGATTCTTCCAGAAAACGAATCCTTCTCATGCCGGGAAGCCGGAAAAATGAGGTGGCCGGCCTTCTTCCCATCATGCTGAAGGCGGCGGAGAAGCTTGCGGAAAAGGAAAAATGTCAGTTCTTCATTCCCCGGGCGTCCACCATTTCCAAAGACATGCTTTTGTCTATCATAGGGAAAACTTCCCTTTCCATTGAAGTTACTGAAGGCCGTCAGTACGACCTCATGCACATATGCACCGCCTGCGTGGCATCCTCCGGCACTGCCACCCTGGAAACGGCGCTCATGGAGCTTCCCACGGTGCTGGTGTATAAACTGGCCCCCTTCACCTGGTTTCTGGCAAATCTTCTGGTCCATGTGAAATATGCGGGCCTTCCGAATCTCCTCCTTAACCGGGAGGTGACGCCGGAGCTTCTGCAGGACCGGGCCAATGCGGAAAACATCGTGTCCATCGTCCTTCCCTGGCTGGAAGACGAAAAGAAAAGGGAAAAGAATGTAGAAGAAATCAGGGAAGTGCGGAAAGCGCTGGGATCCGGCGGAGCTGTCCATCGGGTGGCCGAGCTTATTATAAAGACTGCAGGAGCGGTTCATGGCAAATAAACGAAGCAAATTAAACAGTTATAAAAGGCTTCTCAAATTTCTGAAGCCCTATATCAAGCTGCTGATTATTTCCATCATCTGTATGGTGGCGGTATCGGCATCCAACCTTTACGTTCCCTGGATTATCAAGGACGTCATTGATAAGGTCTTGGAAGATAAAGACCTCACCATGCTTTATCTGATTATTATTTCCATTATTGTGGTGTTCTTTATCCGCGGTTCCACTACCTTTGCCCACCGATATCTCATGGGGTACATCGGGCAGTCGGTAATTCGGGATTTGAGAAACAAACTTTACGAGCATCTGCAGAAGCTGCCTATTGCTTACTTTGATAAAAGGCGCACCGGCGAAATCATGAGTAATCTCACCAACGACATCGGTGCCCTGCAGACTGCCATGACCACCGATTTCATCATGCTGGTGCAGGAAGGGGCCATTTTCATCGGCTCCTTTGCCGCCATGATTTATCTCCAGTGGAAGCTCACCATTCTCTGCCTGGTCATTGTGCCCCTGGTGTCGGTGACCATCAAGTTCTTCGGCAGGAAGCTCCATTCCTCCGGCCGGAGCGTGCAGGAAAGGCTGGCCGACGTGACGGCCATGCTGCAGGAAACCATTTCCGGCGTCCGCATCATTCGAAGCTTCAACCGCTGTGATTATGAAACCAAACGGTTCCGGCAGGTGAACCAGAACAATTTCAAGGCCACGGTGCGGTCTATCCGCCAGCAGAGCCAGCTCACGCCGGTGGTGGAATTCCTGGCGGCCCTGGCCATTACGGTCATTATCTGGTACGGCGGTGTATCGGTTATCGACGGCATTATGACCGCCGGCGAACTCATCGCTTTCCTCATTTATGCCATCAACCTGGCAAATCCCATCAAGCGTATTGCCGACAGCTACGGCAATATCCAGAAGTCCCTGGCGGCAGCGGACCGGGTTTTTGCCATTCTTGACGAAAAAGAAGAGGACCAGAACCATGAAGACGAAAAGCCGCTGGTGGTGAAGAATGGTCTGGTGGAGGCAAAGCATGTACAATTTGCCTACGAAGAAGGGCATCCGGTCTTGACGGATCTCAATTTCAAAGCCAATCCCGGTGAAACCATTGCCATCGTAGGGCCCTCCGGTGCCGGTAAATCCACCATAGCCAACCTGCTCCCCCGGTTCTATGAAATCACCGGCGGTGAAATAGATATCGACGGCATGGATATTCGGAAGGCGGAGCTGGGCTCCCTTCGCGACCAGATCGGTCTGGTGCCCCAGGACACACTCCTCTTTAATACATCCATTAAGGACAATGTGCTCTACGGCCGCCTGGATGCCACCGACGAAGAGGTGTGGGCTGCCATCCGTTCCGCCAATGCGGAAAAATTCATCAGGGAACTGCCTGATGGCATTGATACGAAGGTGGGGGACCGGGGACTGATTCTTTCCGGCGGCCAGCGCCAGCGTATCGCCATTGCCCGGGCCATCCTGAAGAACCCGAAAATCCTCATCCTTGACGAGGCCACCTCTGCCCTGGATACGGAAAGCGAAAAGGTGGTACAGGATGCGCTGGACAAGCTCATGGTAGGCCGTACGGCCTTCGTTATCGCTCACCGCCTGTCCACCATTAAGAATGCAGACCAGATTCTTGTACTGAACGACGGCGTCATTGCCGAACGGGGTACCCATGATGAACTCATGGCTAAAGGCGGCCTCTATTACGACCTCTACACCATGAGCGCCAAAGTGACAGAAGCTGAAGAAGCGGCGGAGGACGAGGAAAAGGAAGGATAGCTTAGCGGGCTGGGGGGATTAGTGGGCTGGTGGACTAGTGAGCTGGTGTACTAGTGTATTAATGAGCTGGGGGCTGGCCTCCCCTCAATCCTCCAATCCCCAATTCCCAATCCCCAATCTCAAACCTCAAACCTCAAACCTCAAACCTCAAACCTCAAACCTCAAACCTCAAATCTCAAATCTCAAATCTCTTCCCTCCCCATTTGTTTCACAAAGGAGATATCCCATTGTATTGGTTTTATAACATCTGCCTGGTGGCTTACTGGATTCTCCAGATTCCCCTTCTGATTTACCGTTTGGTATTTGAAGAAGGCTTTTATGACAGACTGAAGCAGAGTGCCGGCATCATGCCTACGCCTACGCTGCTGCAGATTGCAGACCACAATGCCATCTGGGTCCATGCCGCTTCCGTTGGGGAAGTGGTGGCGGCCAGTCCTATTGTGCGTGAATTGAAGAAGAAATATCCCGATGAAATGGTGGTGGTGTCCGTGGTTACCGCCACAGGCCACCGCATGGCACAGCGCATCATTCCGGAAGCGGACGGCCATATTTTCTTCCCCTTTGACCTGCCTGTCATTACGGAACGGATTGTAAATATCGTGAACCCCAAGGCCATCATCCTCATCGAAACGGAGCTGTGGCCCAATTTCCTCCGCCTGGCCTGGCGGAAAAAGATACCGGTAATGATGATGAATGGCAGAATCAGCGGCCGCTCCATGCGCCGCTATTCTCTCATCAAGCGGTTCACCACCCGCATGCTTTTCCAAATTCGCAAATTCTGCATGCAGTCAAAAATCGACAGGGAGCGTATCATTTCCATGGGCGCCATTCCGGAAAGGGTGGTCATTACAGGAAATACGAAGTACGACCAGACCTATGCGGAGGTGTCGGAGGAAGAGAGAGCCAGACTCAGGAAGGAATTCCGCTTTGAAGGGAAGGGGCCCATCATTGTGGCCGGCTCCACCCACGGCGGGGAAGAGGAAATCGTGGTCCGCACCTTTGGAAAGGTTTTGGAAAAATATCCGGACGCAAGGCTCCTCCTGGCGGTGCGCGAAATTACCAGGGCCGCTTCGGTGCGGTTCATGATTAAGCACCAGGGCTACACGGTACTTCGCCGCTCCAAAATGGGGACAGAAGAGGACGATGGCAAAGGTGCACAGATTGTCATCCTGGATACCATCGGCGAACTGGGACGACTCTACAGTCTGGCGGATGTGGTATTTGTAGGCGGCAGCTTCGTGAAGGTAGGAGGCCATAATATCCTGGAACCCGCAGCCCATGGGAAACCGGTGCTTGTGGGACCCTATATGTTCAATTTCCAGGAAATCTTCGAACTCCTTTCCGAACGGGGCGTATGCATTATGACGCCCGATGAGAATTCCTTTGAAAAGACGCTGATGGACCTTCTGGGAAATCCGGATAAAATGAAGAAAATGGGAGAAGCGGCGCTGGAAGTGGTCCATGAAAACCAGGGCGCCACGGAAAGAAATATCGCTTCCTTTGAAGAACTGGTGAAGGAATACGGTATCAAGCTGAGGGAAAAGCATGAGTCTTGAAAATTACGTCACCGGCCTCATGAAGAATCCTTCTCCGGACCTGAAGGGACGGCTCATGCTCTCTCTTCTGGAAAGGCTGGAAAAGGTCTATCTGTCCCAGGTGGAAAAACGCCGGAAAAAAGAAGAAAGTAAGGCAGAGGGCTGCGGCATTCCGGTGATTTCTGTGGGAAATATCACCGCCGGCGGCACAGGAAAGACCCCCTGCATTATAAAGCTGGCGGACATGCTGGAAAAGGATGGCTTCCATCCTGCCATTATCAGCCGGGGCTACCGAAGCGGTCTGGAAAAGGAGGGAGGCGTTGTTTCCGATGGGAAGAGCATCCTTGTTTCCCAGGGCGCCGCAGGAGATGAGCCCTACATGATGGCCCTGAAGCTGCCCCATGTGCCGGTGCTGGTGGGAAAGGACCGCATGAAATCGGCAGCAGCAGCCAAAGAGCTCAAGGCGGATATCCTTCTTATGGATGACGGTTTCCAGTACTGGAAAATGAAAAGGGACAGGGATCTGGTGCTCCTTGACTGCACCAATCCCTTCGGCTATGAACATGCCCTTCCCCGAGGGCTTCTTCGGGAGAGGCCGGATGCCCTGAAACGGGCCAGCCTTTTCATCCTTACCAAGAGTGACCAGGTGGAGGAGAAAAGGGTTCTGGAAATCAGAAACCGGCTGAAAAAACTGGCGCCGAACATTCCGGTTATCTGTGCCTCTCACAGCCCCTCCAGAGCGGTGTCTTTTGCAAAATGGAAAGAAAGAAACCATGAAGGCCCCCTTTCGGAAATTAAGGGAAAGCGGGCCTACCTGGTTTCAGGCATAGGAAATCCCGCGGCCTTTGCCAGAACTGCCAAAGAAGCAGGATTCTTCCTCACCGGGGAAATGGCTTATGACGACCATCATCACTACAGCGATGAGGATTTGCGGAATGTCATATCGGAAGCTGTGAAATACAGCGCAGACATGATTGTGACCACGGAAAAGGACGCAGTCAAAATGATGAATCTGAAGGAAATAGAAAAAGCGGCAGTTCCCTTTTACGTATTGGAAATCGAAATGGCCTTTTCCGAAGGGGAAGCTGCTGTAAGGAAGCAATGGGAGGATTTGAAATGAAAGTCGCATGTATTATTCCATCAAGGTATGCTTCTACCCGTCTTCCGGGCAAGCCTCTTCGCATGATTGCAGGCGAAACACTGGTGCACAGGGTCTATGAAAGAGCCCTTCTGGCCAAAGTGCCGGATACGGTGATTGTGGCTACAGACCATGGGGATATTGAAAAAGAAGTAAAATCCTTCGGCGGCCATGTAGTTATGACGTCCGTCAATCATCCCACCGGCACGGACCGGCTGGCAGAGGTGGCGGCGAAATTTCCGGAGTATGATATTATTGTGAATGTACAGGGCGATGAACCGCTCATCGACCCCGATGTCATTGACCGGTTGGCAAAGGATCTCATGGACCATGAAGACCTGGATATGGCCACCGTGGCCACACCGCTCCATAAGGAAGAATATGATGACCCTTCCGCCGTGAAAGTGGTGGTCAGCAGGAAGGGCGAAGCCCTTTATTTCTCCCGCTCCCTCATCCCCTATCCCCGTCATGACTTTGCAGAACCGCCGTTGAAGCATGTGGGCATCTACGCCTATCGCCGGGATTTCCTTCTGGCCTATGCCAAAATGGAACAGACGCCGCTGGAAAAGACGGAATCCCTGGAACAGCTCCGGGCCCTGGAAATGGGCTATAAAATCGGTGTCATTTCTGTAAAAACCGAAGACATCGGCATCGATACGGAAGCGGATTTGAAGAAAGCCAATGAGTATTTTGAAAGGAACCACTTATGAAAACAATTCATGTAGGAAATCTGACACTGGATGGGGAAAAGCTTTTCCTCATCGCCGGCCCCTGCGTTATTGAAGGCTATGACCGTACCCTGATGATCGGCCGGGAAATCAAGAAAATCTGTGAACGGCTGGGGGTGCAGTACATTTTCAAAGCCTCCTACGATAAGGCCAACCGTTCCTCCTATCATTCCTTCCGCGGACCGGGTCTGGAAAAGGGCCTGGAAATTCTGGCGGATATTAAAAAGGAGCTGCAGGTGCCGGTGCTGTCTGATGTCCATGATGTGACACAGCTCGCTCCGGCGTCCAAGGTGCTGGATATGCTGCAGATTCCGGCCTTCCTCTGCCGCCAGACCGATCTGGTTTACGGCGCTGCCATGACAGGCAAGCCGGTGAACGTGAAGAAGGGCCAGTTCATGGCGCCGGAAGATATGAAAAATGTGATTGAAAAAATGGAAGAGGCCCACAATCCGAACCTGGCAGTCACGGAAAGAGGAGCATCCTTCGGCTACCACAACCTGGTGGTAGATATGCGTTCCTTCCCCATTATGCGTCAGTTCGGCTACCCCGTCATTTTTGATGCCACCCACAGCGTGCAGCTCCCCGGCGGCATGGGAAATACCACCGGCGGCCAGCGGGAATTCATTCCCTACCTGGCAAGGGCCGCAGCAGCTTCCGGCGTAGACGGCTTCTTCATGGAAGTCCACGACAATCCGCCGGAAGGCCTCTCCGATTCCACCAACATGCTTTACCTCTCCTCCCTGGAGGACCTCTTGAAGGACCTCATTGCCATCAACCGGGTGGTGAAAAAGGATAAGGAAAAGGGACTGGGGAAATAGTGGGCTGGTGTGCTGGTGAGCTAGTGAGCTGGTGTACTAGTGTGCTAGTGTGCTGGTGAGGCAGTGTGATAGTAAAGTCCGCTTGCCGCAGGACCGGATTCTTGAAGGAGACTAAGGAAGCGCTGATTAAATCGTTGTCTGCTTTTATTCTAGAATTTTTATGAAATGCGAGGAATGGGACGACGCGAATAGCGAGCTATTTAAGGAGTCCCATGACGAAGCAGTGCATAAAAATTCTTATAAAAGTAGACTCTATGAATTAATCAGTGCTTCCCTAGGGCGATACCGCGGCCCTCGCGCCAGCAGCACAATCCTTCTGCACCACCTGCCGCCGCAGGCGGCCATAACCTTCGGGGCCAAAGGCCCCGGAACCCTTTCTCTTTGAACCTTTTCCCGATTGATATATTTCAAAGGGAAAGTATTGTATAATAATAAGAATAGGTCATTTCCTTCGTTTTCTTTTACAGCATTGTGGAGGCAGTATGTCAGTCATTGAAACAGCTTCGAGAGTGCTCCGCGATGAAGCGGAAGCGGTCATTTCCCTGGTGGATAAGCTGGACGGCCAGTTTGAAGAGGCGGTCCACCTGATTGAAAATGCCAAAGGCCGGGTGGTGCTGACGGGCATGGGAAAATCAGGCCATATCGCCAGAAAGGTGGCGGCTACCATGGCCAGCACCGGAACCCCCGCTTTCTTCCTTCATCCGGCGGAAGGCATTCATGGAGATCTGGGCATGGTGACTGCCGATGATGTGGTCATTGCCTATTCCAACAGCGGCGAAACGGCGGAGGTGCTGAATATCCTTCCTTCCCTGAAACGCATCGGTGCCAAGCTGGTGGCGGTGGTAGGAAAGCCCCATTCCACCCTTGCTAAAAACGCGGATGCCGTGCTGGATGCGGGGGTAGAAAAGGAGGCGGACTCCCTGGGACTGGCGCCCACCAGCTCCACCACCGCAGCCCTGGCCCTGGGGGATGCACTGGCTGTATGCCTCATGGAAAGACACCATTTCACTGCCGATAACTTTGCCATCTTCCATCCCGGCGGTTCTTTGGGGAAGAAGCTTCTTCTCACTGTGGAAATGGTGATGCACAGGGACGAGGAAAATCCATTGATTTTGGAAACCGCTTCAGTGAAGGATGCCCTTTTCGTCATGACCGACAAAGGCCTTGGCGCTGTGTCGGTGGTGGATAAGGATGGCTGTCTGAAGGGGCTCATGACCGACGGCGACGTACGCCGGGGACTTGAAAAGGGAGTGGATTTCCTGTCCCTTCCGGTGGATAAAGTGATGACGGCTGCCCCCCAGGTGATTCATAAGGAAAGGCTGGCCGCCGAAGGGCTTCACATCATGGAAGAACACCGGCCCCATCCCATTACGGTGCTGCCTGTCACCGATAACGACGGGAAGGCCATCGGCATGATTCATATTACGGATCTTCTCAAGCAGGGGGTTATGTAATGAAGAAGGCGGAAAAAATCAAACTCTTTGCCTTTGACGTGGACGGTACTTTGACGCCGGGATACCTGGTGATGGGGGAAGCAGGAGAAATTTCCAAGATTTTCCATGCCAGGGACGGTCTTGCCATTGCCCTGGCCCATCGCATGGGTTATATCACCGGTTTCATTACCGGGAGAAAAAGTCCTATTGTAGAGAATCGGGGAAAAGAGCTGGCCGTGGATTTCGTTCTCATGGGCGTATCGGATAAGGTGAAGGCCATGGAAGGACTTCTTGGGAAATATGGACTTTCCTGGGAAGAAGCAGCCTACATGGGTGACGATTTGAACGATCTCCCCCTTATGGAAAAGGCAGGCTTGTCCGCCTGCCCTGAAGACGGCGTGAAGGAAGTCAAGAGGGCGGCGGATTTCATTTCTCCCTTTAAAGGGGGAAACGGAGCGGCCCGGGCATTTATTGAGAAAGTAATGAAAGCACAGAACCGCTGGAAGGAAGCGGTGGATTCCTACAGAAAGAAAGTGGATACCCTGCGGCAGTAGGTATCCTGGAGTTTTTATCTGCATCGTATTAAGTTTTCCGGAAAGAAGTGAAGCCATGTTATTCAATGTACGTTACGGGATATTGAAGGGAATCAGCAGTCTCCTCTGCTCCATGTCCTACGACCATATCCTGGCCATCGGGCGCTTTTTAGGGCCCTGCATTATGAACCGCATAGCAAAACAGAAGAAACGCGGAATCCGGCAGATTATGATCGGACTTGGCGTCTCCCGTCCGGAAGCGGAAAAACTGCTGCAGAAGGTGTATGAGCACATAGGCATGTCGGCCATGGAAATGCTCTACATGCCCCGCCTCTGCCGGGAGAAGGACCATATTAACGATTATGTGAAAATCGACCATCCCGAAAACCTTGAGGCGGCCTACGCCGAAGGGAGGGGCATCGTGGGGCTGACGGCCCACATGGGAAACTGGGAATGGCTGGGCGCGGGCCTTGCCCTTCACGGCTACGACACGTCGGCCATCGGCAAGAAGCAGTCCGACGACGCCCTCATGAAGATGATTAACAGCTACCGGGCCATGGCGGGGCAGCACATTTACCTCACCGGCACCGGCGGCTATGAAATGATAGCGGCGGCCCGTTCCATGAAGAAAAACCATATCCTGGGATTCCTCTCTGACAAAGATGGAAATAAAGTGGGGGTTCCGGTGCTCTTCATGAACCGCGTATTCTCCTTCCCCCAGGGGCCGGCGGTGTTTGCCAAAAAATTCAAGGCCCCCATTGTGCCTATTTTCATCATCAGAAACGAAGGCGGCCGGGGCCATACCATCTGTGTGGGGAAGCATTTCTACTATGAAGATACGGGAGACCGGGAGGGAGACCTCCTTCGGAACTCCCAGAAAATGGCTTCCATTATGGAGTCCTTTATCAAGGAACATCCGGCGGACTGGCTGTGGTTCCAGCACCTGTTCTGGACCAGACCGGGCAAGATTAAGATGTATAATGATTTAAGCAGTGAAGAGAAGGAAAGGTTTGCTTCCGGCATGGATGAAGAGTGGAATGAAACCAAGGGAGGAAAGGAATGAAAAAGAACCGAAATCTGATATTGGCGGCGGTGCTTATTCTCCTGGTGGCAGTGGGCATTTATTTCCTCTTTAAGGATGATAATAAAGGCATGAATGCCGCTTCTTCTTCAGGACCGTCCATCGAGTTCCACAATTCCGACGTGAAGGAAACGAAGGACGGCAAGATTGTGTGGCGCTTCAAGGCCGGCCATGCCACCGTCAGCAAGAACCAGAATGATGTAAACATGGAGCAGGTGGAAGGCTATTTCATGAAGGATGGAGACGAACTTCACCTGAAAGCTGACAAGGGAAAGATTGACCGCGCCGCCAAAACCATTTATATTGAAGGCAACGTGGAGGGCTATGGCAAGGACGGCGAAGAGCTGTATGCCGAAAACCTGACCTACGATGGAAATAAGGAAATCCTTTCCACCGACAAAGCTTTTATTGTCAAAAAGGATGGAAAGGTACTCACCGCCGATACATTTGACGCGGACCGGGTTCTTCAGAAGATTACCGCCAGAGGACATGCAAAGCTGGCAGAAGAGGAGGGGGCAAAGTGAGATTCTTATATACTGCGCTGGCGGCACTGGCTATTTCCACAGGCGCCTTTGGAAGCGTCATGGCCGATGATATTACCGCCGATGTTCTGACCTATGATGGAAATACGAAGGTGGTCAATGCCAAGGGGGACGTGGTCATCCATGCCAACCAGGGAGCTACCATTACGGCATCCCAGGGGGAATACCACTTTGAAGACAGAAGTGCCTACCTGGAAGGGGGCGTTCACTATGTGAAAGAAGCCACCACCCTGGATGCGGCGAAAATGTACCTTTATCAGGACAAGACGGCCAGAGGCATTGGAAGCGTCTATTTCCATGACGGCGCGGAAAACCGCACCCTCAAAGGGGATGACGTCATGTACAACCCGGATACGGGATTTGGCAAAATCGAAGGAAACGGCTATCTTTCCTCTCCCGACGGCACCCTGGAAGCTCCCCACATCGAAGGAAACCTGAAGCAGGTGAAGGTGGTGGCCACCGGCGGCGTGAACCTTTCAAGCAGCCTCCACAATGCCGTAGGCTATGGAGATGAGGCGGTCTATACCAGGACAGGACAGAACGGCACCGATGGAAAACTGGTGCTCTCCGGCAATGCCTGGGTAAACCAGAACGGAAACTCCTTCACCGGCCCGGAACTGGTGCTCCGGGATGCGGATAAAGTGGTGGAAACCACAGGAAGAAGCACCATCGTCATTACAAATACAGGAAGCACGGCAGATAACTCCGGCAGCAGCTCTTCCTCCGACACAGGAAGCGCCCCTCAGGGGCCGGTCACTGCAGCCACTCCCATTGCAGGACGGCCTGAAGAGGCTGGGGCTCCCCTGGAGACCAAGGACAGCAAATGAAGATAGAAACACATAACCTTATCAAACGGTATGGCGAAAGGACAGTGGTGGACCATGTGAACGTGGAAGTGGAACAGGGCACCATCGTAGGCCTTCTGGGGCCGAACGGTGCTGGAAAAACCACCACCTTCTACATGATCGTAGGCATTATCCAGCCCGATGAAGGGGATGTTACCGTAGACGGCACATCCCTGGTGGGAATGCCCATCTACAAACGCCACCAGTTCGGCATCGGCTACCTGCCCCAGGAAGCCTCCGTATTCCGAAAAATGACGGTGTGGGAAAACCTCATGTCCCTTCTGGAAACAAGAAAAGAACTGACAGATGCAGAGCGGACGGCCAAAGCGGAAGCGCTGCTGGATGAATTCCACATCGGCCACGTGCGGGACACAAAGGGCGATGCCCTTTCCGGCGGCGAACGGCGGCGCGTAGAAATTGCAAGGGCCCTTACCATGGACCCCGCCTTCATTCTTCTGGACGAACCATTTGCAGGCGTAGACCCCCTGGCAGTGGAAGATATCCAGAGCGTAGTGATGCACCTGAAAACCAGGGGCATCGGAATCCTGATTACCGACCACAACGTGCGTGAAACCCTGCGCATTGTGGACAATGCCTACATCCTTTCCGAAGGAAAAATCCTTCTCAAAGGAAAGGCTGATGAAATTGCCGTCAATCCGGTGGCGAAGAAATTCTATCTGGGGGAAAATTTCAGCTTATGACAGATATAACAATGAAGGAAGGGGGACTTCCATGAGACTTCTTGACAAATACACATTAAAAGAATTTCTGGGACCCTTCCTCTTCGGCGTAGCTGCATTTACCGCAATCTTTCTGGGAGCCGACACGCTCCTCAAAATAGCCAGCTATGTGACCAAGTACGGCGCTTCCCCGGTATCCGCCCTAAAAATCTTTATTCTGGCACTGCCTAGGATCGTGGTATATACCTTCCCCATGGCAGTCCTTCTGGGTGCACTCATGTGCTTCTCCCGCCTTTCCGGTTCCAGCGAACTCATCGTCATGCGTTCCTCCGGGCAGAGCTTCCTCCGCCTGGCAGCGCCGGTGTTCATCCTTTCCCTCTTCATCAGCCTCTGTGCCGTGGCATTCAACGAATATGTGGTGCCCTGGACGAATCGGGAATATGAATACGTGCTGAACACGGAAATCAAGAAGAACTTCAACCCCGGCGTTACGGACCATGTGGTGGTGCGGGACGTGCAGAACGGAAAAATCGTCCACCTCCTCTACGCAAGGCGGTACAACCCGGCCACAAAGGAACTGGAAAATATTACTGTCCAGGAATTCCAGAACGAAGAAGTGACAAGGGTGGAAAACGCCCCTAAAGCCATCTGGCAGAATGGGAGATGGATTATGACTGACGGCATCATCTATGACCTCACCGGCGACGGCGTGGACCGCATGATGCACTTTGACCGCCAGGAGATTCCCTACGCCCAGTCACCGGAGGATATTCCAAAGGAAAAGAAGAACTACGATGAAATGACCATCCGCGAACTGCTCCTCACCAAGAAAGCCTATGCAGCGGCCCATGCGGATACCACACCGATTATGATGGAAGTGCACCGCCGCTTCTCCCTCCCCATGGCCAGCTTCGTCTTCGCCATCGTAGGGGCGCCACTGGGCGTGCAGAAGCAGAGATCCTCCTCATCCATCGGCTTCGGCCTCTCTGTGGTCATCATCTTCCTCTACTACGCCATCATGACCTTCCTGGAAGCCTTGGGAAAAGGCCACGTCATGCCCGCCACTTTGGCGGTATGGCTGCCAAACCTCATCGCCTTAGTAACAGGCTGCTGGCTTATCCATCGGGTAGATAAGTAAAAACTAAGAAAAAAGAGTCGCGGAAATTTCTGCGGCTCTTTTACTTTGCATGGCTTCCTGTCCGGCATGGTACCGCTGCGTATCATCTCCATAGGAAACCCTTCGCGAATAGTTTCCTGCCCGGCATGGAACCATTGCGTATTATCTCCATAGGAAACTATTCGCAAATAGTTTCCTGTCCGTCGTGGGCACACTGTGTACCATTTCCATAGGAAACTTTTAGCGAATAGTTTCCTGTCTGGCATGGAACCATTGCGTATCATCTCCATAGGAAACTTTTCGCGAATAGTTTCCTGTCTGGCATGGAACCATTGCGTATCATCTCCATAGGAAACTTTTTGCGAATAGTTTCCTGTCCGTCATGGAACCATTGCGTATCATCTCCATAGGAAACCTTTTGCGAATGGTTTCCTGTCTCGTCATGACACCATTGCGTATCATCTCCATAGGAAACTTTTTGCGGACAGTTTTCTGCCCGGCATGGAACCATTGCGTATCATCTCCATAGGAAACCCTTCGCGAATAGTTTCCTGTCCGTCGTGGGCACACTGTGTACCATTTCCATAGGAAACCAGCTCACTGTCCCACTTTACAAACCGGTATTTCATAAAAATTGAAAAGACGGTATAATAAAATAAGATACTGCTAAGAGGAGAATAAAAAGGGAAGGAGGAGTTTCATGTTTATAGGGGCCGCCATATTTCTTGTCCTGATTATCATGGGCGGGGTCATTGCTTTTCTGGGAGACCGTATCGGGTCCAAGGTGGGCAAGCGGAGGATGACTCTCTTCGGGCTCCGGCCTAAATATACATCGGTGATTGTCACCATTATTTCGGGTGTTCTGATTTCCTTTTCCACCGTAGCCGTCATGGCGGTGGTGAATGAGAACGTAAGGGTGGCTCTTTTCGGCCTGTCCAAGCTGCAGGCCCAGATGAATGACCTGAACCAGGAAATCAAAGTGAAGAACCGGGAGCTGGAGAAGGGGAAGCTCCAGCTGGAAGCACGGAATAAGGAATATGAAGATGTGACGAAGAAGTCGGAGGAAACGTCGAAGGAGCTGGACCGGGTGGAGAGCCAGCGCATTTACATGGAGCAGGAGCTTTCCTCCGTGCAGGACGCCTATGATGAGGCCCAGGCGGGGGTAGAGCGGTCTGCTGCTGAAATCCGGGAACTGGAGAAAACAAAGGAAAATCTGAACAGCAACATTAACACACTGAACCAGGAAAAGAAAACCCTTTTGGAAAATATTTACGCCCTCCGCGAAGGACAGGTGGTCATGCAGGCAGGCCAGGTGCTTACCAGCGTGACGGTGGATGAAAATATGACGAAGGACCAGGCAGTGCATGTGCTGGAAAGCGTGCTGAATGATATCAACAACATGCTGAAGCAGCAGATGAATATAACCGATGAAAACGCCAACCTTGTTCGCATCAGCCAGGCCGATTTTGACAGCGCCGTGCAGGAAATTACCGGTGCAAAGAATAAGAAGCTGGTACGCATCGTGGCAGCGCAGAACCTGATTCGCGGCGAACGTCTCATTGTGGACTTTGATATCCATGACAACCGCCTCATCTTCAGCAAGGGAGAAGTGGTGTACCGTGGAAATCTGGACGCCTACCAGAATATCAGAAATTATGAGCTTCAGGTGCTCCGTTTCCTGAAGGATTTGAACCATTATGCCCAGTCCAAAGGTGTACTCCCTGACCCCATTACAGGCAATGTGGGTGTGCTGGAAGGGCAGGAACTCATTGACGTCATCCAGAAGGTGAAGGACTACGGCGGTCAGTGCGTCTTGACTGTCACCGCCAGAAGGGACATTTACTCCCAGGGCCCCCTTCTCATAGATGTAAGAGTGGACAGAAAGGATGGCAACCCATGATACTGGCAGTGGATCCGGGAAAAGACAAAACCGGCTGTGCCGTGGTAGAGGAAGACGGCAGCCTTGTGGTGAAACAGGTGATTCCCACAAAGACCTATGAAAAGGAAATGGCCTCCCTCCTTTCCCGCTATCCGGTGAGGGCTTTCATCATGGGGAACGGCACCCGCCATGGGGAAATAAAGGAGAGGAGCGAAAAGCTGCTCCATGCCATGGAAAGGGATATTCCCGTCATCCTGGTGGATGAGAAATACACCACCGAAATGGGGGAGGCCTGGTACTGGAAAGACCATCCCGCCAAAGGCCTTTCCCGCCTCATTCCCAAAGGCATGCGCACCGTGCCGGTGCCGGTGGACGACTATGTGGCATGGATTATAGGAAATATCTACCTGGGCCACGTAAAGGCAGAAGACGTGGGGCATAGGAAGGTATAGGGAATGTGGTGCCCATGTGTATCATTTCCATAGGAACCCTTTTGTCGGCAGTTTCCTGTCCTGCTTGGTGCTATTGTGTGTTATCTCAGTAGGAAACTTTCTGCGAACAGTTTCCTGTTCTGCATGGTGCTATTGTGTGTCATCTCAGTAGGAAACTTTCTGCGAACAGTTTCCTGTCCTGCATGGTGCTATTGTGTGTCATCTCAGTAGGAAACTTTCTGCGAACAGTTTCCTGTCCTGTTTGGTGCTATCGTGTGTCATCTCAGTAGGAAACTTTTTGCGAATAGTTTCCTGTCCTGCATGGTGCTATTGTATGTCATCTCAGTAGGAAACTTTCTGCGAATAGTTTCCTGTCTGGCTCGGGGACAATGAATATCATCTCCATAGGAAACCAGCCCACCAGTCCACCAGCCCACTATTTCACTATCTCACTATCCCACTATTTCCCATTTTCCCTCTTGACGAAACGGGCTTGATGTAATAAAATATCTAAGTGTCACGGGGCATAGCGCAGTTGGTAGCGCACCTGCTTTGGGAGCAGGGGGTCGCCAGTTCGAGTCCGGCTGCCCCGACCAAAAATATGGCTCAGTAGCTCAGTTGGATAGAGCAACCGCCTTCTAAGCGGTGGGTCGTGGGTTCGAATCCCTCCTGGGTCACCAGCAGAAAAGCATTCCGGAAGGAGTGCTTTTTTCATGAGATGAATGGGAGATAGAAGAGGTATGGGACTTCTGTTTCCCATTTCTATAACCGGGATGCATAGAAAATATTTTCCCTATTGATTTTTTTCTATAAGTAGAGTATCATTGTAGTCTAACTTAAGAGAAACAGGGCGGGCTATTTCATACAGGGCTTCCACGGAAGCAGGAAACAATAACACACAGGCTCCCTGACAGATTTATTTTGTAAAAAATATGGAGTTGTTTGAGGAGGTGTCCCTAATTTGGCAGCTAAGGCAGCACAGCTTGCACAGTGGCTAAAGGAACTGCAGGAACGGGTCAATGCGGACGGCAATCTTTCTTATAATGAAATCATCCGTTTCACAAAAGAAAAGTCATTGACACAGAAACAGTTAGATGGGATTTTTAATCTTCTTCATGAACACAACATTGACCTCGTTTATGATGAAGATGAAGATACGGGAGAACCGGATGAGGCCGATTTCAGCGGAGATGACGATGATCTCTCCGAAGAAATGATTCTGGAGAACGAAGAGGACGGTCTGGAGGAGGATAAGGACTGGACCTCGGCCGAAGCGGCAGATACGGAAGAGGCGGATTATGGAGCTGCCGGCGGCGTCAGCGATCCGGTAAGGCTTTATCTCCGTGAATGCGGCGCCAATCCCCTGCTCAGTGCAGAGCAGGAAATGAACCTGGCAAAAATTATTGAGAAGGGCAAGAAAAAGGACGCTACCCCGGAGGAAAAGGAAGCGGCAAGGGCTGCCAAGAAGGAAATGGCCAATGCCAATCTCCGTCTGGTGGTATCCATTGCCAAGAAGTATCCCGGCCGCGGCATGCCATTCCTTGACCTCATTCAGGAAGGCAATATCGGTCTTTTGAAGGCAGTGGATAAATTTGACTATACCAAGGGGTACAAATTCTCCACCTATGCCACCTGGTGGATCCGCCAGGCCATTACCCGTTCCATCGCTGACCAGGCCCGCACTATCCGCGTGCCGGTGCACATGGTGGAAACCATTAACAAGATGAACCGCGTAGGCCGCCGGTTCCTGCAGGAACATGGCAGGGAAGCCACCAATGAGGAACTGTCCAAGGAAATGGGAATCAGCGTGGAAAAAATCCGGGAAGCTAAGAAGGCAGCCCAGGATCCCATCTCCCTGGAAACGCCGATTGGCGAAAAGGAAGATTCCCATTTAGGTGATTTCATCGAAGACCAGAAAACCGCATCCCCGGAGGATGAAGCAGCAGCTACCATGAGAAGGGAACAGGTCTACAAAATGCTGGATACTTTGACGGAAAGGGAAAAGGGGGTTCTTGCCCTTCGCTTCGGCATGGATGACGGCACGCCCCGTACCCTGGAGGAAGTGGGCAAGCACTTCGGTGTCACCCGCGAACGTATCCGCCAGATTGAAGGAAAAGCGCTGAAAAAATTGAAAAAACAGGCCATGCCCATGGCAGGACTGTAATGGAAAAGGAGCTCCGCCGGAAACGGCAGGGCTCCTTTTTGCTAGAGGCGTGCCGCCCGGCTTCAGGAGTCCTGTTTTTGCTGTTATTTTCCACTGGCTTTTCCTTCTTTCCTGTAGTATAATATTCAAGCATTCAGCATCAAAGTACCTGCTTTTTCATTGCAATGGAAGAGAAAGTATGATACAATGCTACTGTTAGTCTGGACAGTCCTCTGCCAAAAGCGATCGGCATGAATGTCTTGTGAGAAGGAGGAAAAGATCGTGAACATTATTGAAACACTGGAAAATGAACAGCTCAGAAATGACATTCCTGAATTCCGCCCGGGGGACACCGTCAGAGTTCATGTAAAGGTCATCGAAGGAAAGACTGAACGTGTACAGGTATTTGAAGGCATCGTCATTGCCCGCAGAAATGCCGGTGTAAGGGAAACCTTCACAGTACGTCGTATTTCCTACGGCGTAGGCGTTGAAAGAACATTCCTGGTTCATTCTCCCCGTCTGGAAAAGATTGAAGTGAAGCGCCGCGGCATCGTTCGTCGTGCTAAACTGTTCTACCTGCGCGGCCTGTCCGGTAAAGCAGCTAGAATCAAGGAAAGAAAATAATGATAAAAAAACTGCAGCGGCGCTGCAGTTTTTTTATTGGGAAAAGTTATCCCCTTTGGTATACTCCTGTTTTTCTCATTGCCCGGATGTGGTAGAATAGAAAAAGTGCAGGGAGGGGACAGTGTTTTGGTATTTTATAAGTGAGGAACCTATGAAATATAAATATGTCATTCCGGCAGTCTTATTATCTTTAGGAATGGTACTGCCTGTTTCCGCCAATAAGATAAAGAATGTTTTTGTGGTGGATGAGCTGACGGTGGAAGTGGAAATGGCGGATCCTCTGACGAAGGAGGAGCTTGATCCCGCCCGTTTCCTGTCAAAGGACTACAAGCCGGAGTTCACTTTTAATGAGGGCGTGGAGGCCGTAGGGATTCCTGTGCCCCAGAAGAGCGACGGTTTTCACTACAACGTTTACCGCATTGCGGTGAGCGGACTGGATGTGGGACCGATTTACCAGATTTCCTACCAGGGACAGAAGCCGAAAACATTCAAGTTCTACGGCGGAAGGGAGCAGGTAGACAAGTATCGCGACCGATACGGAAGCTATTTCTGATTTCATGAAAGGATATCTATGCATATTGTATTAGTGGAGCCGGAAATTCCGGGCAATACGGGAAATATTTCCCGCCTCTGCGCAGCGGAGCATCTGACTCTCCATTTGGTGGAGCCTTTGGGATTTTCCATTGATGACAAACATTTGAAAAGGGCGGGCCTTGATTACTGGGATCTTCTGGAGGTCCATGTGCACCCTGATTTTTCATCGGTGGAGCGGATGCTGAAGGGCCATCATTTCTATTACAACACCACCAAGGCAGTGAAGTCTTACACCGATGTATCCTTCAGGGAAGATGACGTGCTGGTATTCGGCAAGGAAACGAAGGGACTTCCGGAGGATATGCTCATGGCCCATGAGGAGGACTGCATCCGGATTCCTATGATTGAAGAAGCCCGTTCTCTCAATTTATCCAACGCCGTGGCCATTGTGGCACTGGAAGCACTGAGGCAGACCGGATTCCCCCATCTTTTGAAGGAAAGCGGCCGGTTGTTTAAAGGAGGCAGGAGCACCCATGAATACGTATGATGCAGCTTATGATCTGGCAAGGGCTATCAAAGAAAGTGATGAAATGAAGCGCTTGACTGCAGCTGCCGAAAAAATCAAGGGCGATGAGGAAGCCAGAAAAATGGTGAAGGAATATATCATGGCCCAGATGAAAGCAGACTATGCCAAACTGGCAGGACAGAAGGAAGACGAGGACAGCTATCAGCATCTGCAGGAGCTGGCTGTACTGGTAAGCAACAACAGCAATGCCCAGGAGTATCTCCAGGCATTTATCCGCTGGAATCAGGTAGCTGCGGATTTGCAGAAGATTGTATCCGATGCAATGGCGCAGGGTATGGATGTATTGGAACTGAATAAACAATGACAGACTGGAAATCATTTCTTGATGGAATTTTAACGGAACGGCAGTACAAGCTTGATGAACCCATGAGCCGCCACACCACCTACGGTATCGGCGGACCGGCGGACTGCTTTGTCATGCCCCAGACGGCGGAAGAACTGAAAAAGGTCCTCTCCAAAGCCCACGATGAAGGGATTCCCGTCACCTTTATCGGCGGCGGATCCAACCTTCTGGTATCGGATCTTGGCATCCGGGGGATTACGGTGTGCACGAACCGCCTGAAGCAGGATATGACCTGTAATGGCAACTGGATTACCGCTATGGGCGGCGTAGGCACCGGCACGGTTTCCCGCTTTGCGGAAAAGAACAGCCTCAAGGGCTTTGAATGGGCCGTAGGCATTCCCGGTACCCTCTGCGGCGCTGTTTTCATGAATGCCAACGGCTACGGCAGCCAGATGAAGAATGTGGTGGAGGAAGTATACACCATTTCCGGCGATGGCAAGGAAGACCGCACCTATGGCTGGGACGACATCCACTACGGCGACAGCGACAGCATTTTCATGCATAACGGAGACATCATCGTAGGAGCCAAGATTCATCTGGCTCCGGGCAATGCCGATGAAATCAAGAGGAACATGACGGAGCACCAGATTTCCAGAAGGACCAAGCAGCCTCTGGAAAAGAGAAGCGCCGGCACCATGTACCTCCGTCCGCCGGGATACCATGTGGGTCCCATGATTAAGGACTGCGGCCTCATCGGCTTCTCCATCGGAGATGCCCAGGTATCCACCAAGCATCCGGACTTCGTGGTGAACAACGGCCATGCTTCCTGCAGGGATGTGCTTGCCGTGCTTCACGAGGTGCAGAAGCGGATTATGACAAATTACCATATCCATGTGCCTTTGGATGTACGAATCATCGGGGAAGGCGTAAAACAGGAAAGATAAAAGAAAGGAATCGGCTTTACGAAGCCGGTTCCTTTTTATTTCCCTTTGATGGAATGATTTTTTTCAATAAAGGACTTGCATTTTTGAAGAAAGTTATGTATTATAGAAAAGTAAGTTAGCACTCGATGTAAGTGAGTGCTAATAGTCAAAGGAGGAATAGACATGTTAAAACCATTGGCAGATCGTGTTCTCGTTAAAGTTGATGAAGAAGAAACCAAGACTAAAGGCGGAATCCTGATTCCGGATACAGCACAGAAAAAATCCCAGAAGGGTACAGTTATGGCCATCGGCTCCGGCAAGGTGCTTGACAACGGCACCCGCCTTCCTTTCGAAGTGAAGGTAGGAGACCATGTGCTCTTTGCTAAATATTCCGGTGTGGATATTGATGAAGACGGTGAAAAGTACCTGCTTCTTGCTGAAAGAGATATCCTTGCTATTCTTTAATTTCCGGTTTTCAAATCTTAGGAGTGATATAAATGGCTAAAAAAGTACTTTATAATGAAGAAGCCCGCGCAGCTCTTCTCAAGGGCGTTGACCAGCTGGCTAATGCAGTCAAGATTACCCTGGGACCGAAAGGCCGCAACGTGGTTCTTGACAAGAAATTCGGTGCTCCGAACATCGTAAACGACGGTGTTTCCATTGCCCGTGAAATCGAACTGAAGGACCCCTTTGAAAATATGGGTGCCCAGCTTGTTAAAGAAGTAGCCACCAAGACCAACGATGTAGCCGGCGACGGCACCACCACCGCAACCCTTCTGGCTCAGTCCATGATTCATGAAGGCATGAGGAACGTAGCTGCCGGTGCCAACCCCATGGTCCTGAAGAAGGGCATTGAAGAAGCAGTGAAGGTTCTTGTGGATGAAATCAAGAAGAAAGCTGTTCCTGTAAAGACAAAGGAAGCTATTGCTCAGGTTGCTTCCATTTCCTCTGCCGATAAGACCATCGGCGGCCTCATTGCTGACGCCATGGAAAAAGTTGGCAACGACGGCGTGATTACCGTAGAAGACTCCAAGACCATGGGCACCAGCCTGAAGGTTGTAGAAGGCATGCAGTTCGATCGCGGATACCTTTCCCCATACATGGTAACGGATCCGGATAAGATGGAATGCGTCATGGAAAATCCATATATCCTCATTACCGACAAGAAGATCAATATGCTGCAGGATATGCTCCAGCTCCTGGAACAGGTTGCCCGTTCCGGCAAGGAACTCCTGATTATTGCTGAAGATGTGGAAGGCGAAGCACTGGCTACCCTGGTAGTGAACAGACTCCGCGGCACTCTGAAATGTGCTGCTGTCAAGGCTCCGGGATTCGGCGACCGCCGCAAGGCTATGCTGGAAGATATTGCCATCCTCACCGGCGGCCATGTAATTTCCGATGATATGGGCCGCAAGCTCCAGAGTGCAACCCTGGATGACCTGGGCACTGCTCACCAGATTCGTATCACCAAGGACAACACCACCATTGTAGGCGGTGCCGGTGACAAGGATGCCATCAAACACAGAGTGGAACAGATCCGCGAACAGTACAAAGATGCTGTTTCCCAGTTTGATAAAGATAAACTTCAGGAACGTCTGGCTAAGATGTCCGGCGGCATTGCAGTCATCGAAGTAGGCGCAGCTACTGAAGTAGAAATGAAAGATAAGAGACTCCGTATCGAAGATGCTCTGAATGCTACCAGAGCAGCTGTGGAAGAAGGTATTGTTGCCGGCGGCGGCACAACCTTCCTGGATATCCAGAAGAGCCTTGATTCCATCAAAGCTGAAGGCGATGTAAAGACCGGCGTGAACCTGGTTCGTCATGCCATCGAAGCTCCTGTACGCCAGATTGCTGACAACGCAGGTCTGGAAGGCGCCATCGTAGCTGAAAAGGTCAAAGAAGCAGGCGACGGCATCGGCTACAACGCAGCGGAAGACAAGTATGAAAACATGCTGGAAGCAGGCATTGTGGATCCGGCTAAAGTAACCAGAAGCGCACTGCAGAATGCAGCATCCATTGCTGCCCTCGTTCTTACCACGGAAGCTGTGGTAGGCGATATTCCGGAAGAAAAACCGGCTATGCCTCCTATGCCCCAGGGCGGAATGATGTAATCTGAACCTTTTGGTTCCGACATCTGAATAAGGAAAAGAACTGTGAAATCATGGACCTATGGTTTCACAGTTTTTTTATTTCTTCCTTTCTTCGAAAATAGAAAATTTTGCATACGTCACATTTTTCCTTTATGAATCATGATACAATAGAGGCATGAAAGGAAGTCTTACTATGGACATACAGTTGAAACGGGTATATGAAGCGCCGGAAGAATCGGACGGATACAGGATTTTGACAGACCGGCTGTGGCCAAGGGGAATTTCTAAGGAAAAGGCGGCTCTGGACAAGTGGGCAAAGGACATGGCCCCGTCCCCGGAGCTTCGGAAATGGTTCGGTCATGACCCGGAAAAGTATGAGGAGTTCAGAAAAAAGTACCGGAAGGAACTGGAAGAGAATCCGGCGAGAGAGGATTTCCTGAATCTGGTAAAAGACAAACTCAAAGAGGGGAGAGTCACTCTTCTCTTTGGAGCCAAAGACAAAGAGCATAACCAGGCAGTGGTGCTCAGGGATTTTCTGGCGGAAATCCTTCAGTAGGATGATTGAATGGGGAGATAGCATGGAATTAAGGGTTATCAAGTACTTCCTGGCGGTGGCGGAGGAAGAGAACATTACCAAGGCGGCGGAAAAGCTGCACCTCACCCAGCCCACCCTTTCCCGGCAGCTTCGGGAACTGGAAGAGGAACTGGGGGCGGACCTTTTCGTTCGCGGCAAGAGAAGGACTTCCCTCACGGAAGCAGGCGTCCTTTTCAAGGCGCGGGCGGAAGAACTGGTTTCCCTGGAAGAGAGGACCATGAATGAATTCGCCCATCTGAGTGATGCGGTGGCAGGAGATGTATATCTGGGCTGCGGGGAAACGGAGGCCATGAGAGATGTGGTTTCTGCCATTTCCCCTGCCCTGAAGGAGCATCCGGACATCCATCTCCATCTTTTGAGCGGCAACGGGGAACAGTCCCTGGACTACCTGGAAAAGGGGCTCCTTGATTTTGCCCTTCTCTGCCGCAGCATCCCGCCGGATGGATACCACTATATCCGCCTCCCCTATCGGGACACCTGGGGCCTGCTCCTCAGGAAGGACAATCCTCTGGCAAAAAAGCCGGGTATCCGGGCATCGGATATAAGGAAGGAACCGCTTATCGTTTCCGCCCAGCTGCCCTCCCGGAATGAAATCCAGCGCTGGATGGGGGAGGGCGAACTCCACATTGCATCCACCTACAACCTGGCCTATAATGCGGCTTTTCTGGTGGAAGAAGGCATGGGGAGCATGATTACCTATGACCGGCTTATCCCCTGCGGTACGGACTATCGGAAGAACCTGGTGTTTAAGCCCTTTATCCCGGCCCTGCACAGCGGAAATTTCCTGGTGTGGAAAAAGGAGCGCACCCTGTCCAGGGCGGCGGAGCTTCTGAAAAAGCAGATGGAAGACCATTTTAACGGTTTGGACGAGTGATTTTATCATGCAGATAAAGCATGATAAATGGTAATAATCAGGTATTGGCTATTATAATACCTCCTGCCCTATAATGGAATCATCAACGAAATGGTGATTTCCATGATAGAGCAGGAGGTATTTTTGTGGATAAAAACGTAATCATTATCTCCGCCAGCCTGCGGGAGAAAAGTAATTCCATGGCCCTGGCGGAAGCATTTGCCAAGGGGGCCGGTGAGGCAGGAAACCGGGTGGAACTGATTTCCCTTCGGGGAAAGAAATATGGCTTCTGCACCGGCTGCCTTTCCTGCCAGAAGACCTTCCACTGTTTCATGAAGGATGATGCAGAGGAAATCAGTGAGAAAATAGGGAAAGCGGATGTGGTGGTTTTTGCAACACCCATTTACTACTACGAAATGAGCGGTCAGCTGAAGACGCTGCTGGACCGGTGCAATCCTCTTTTCCCCCAGGATTATCTTTTCCGGGACGTATATCTTCTTATGACAGCGGCCGATGACAATCCTCATACCGTGGACAGGGCGGTTTCGGGCCTGTCCGGATGGATCGACTGTTTCCCAAAGTCCCGCCTGGCAGGCACGGTCTTTGCCGGCGGCGTGACGGAAAGAGGAGACATTGAAAATCACAGGGCCCTGGATGAAGCCTTCCGGGCCGGCATGCATGTGTAATTTATAAAGGGAGAAATGAAATGAAAAATCTGAAGAAAATGAAATGGCTCGTTCTGGCACTGGCAGGTCTTACCCTGGCAGGGTCGGTGATGACGGTGGATGCTGCCGATGCAAGCAGCAGGACGGAAAATGGCAGCCAAGTGCGCCGGATTTCCTCCACTCCCTGGGCAGGAGAAGAGCCCCTCCCGCTCACCGATAGCTGGGACAAAACCTTTCCGAAAAGCGGCAGGGTGGACCATGAAAAGGTGACCTTCCATAACCGCTATGGCATTACCCTGGCGGCAGACCTGTACATGCCGAAGAACCGGAACGGTAAAATGGCGGCTCTGGCAGTGGCAGGACCCTTCGGCGCCGTAAAGGAACAGGCTTCCGGCCTATATGCCCAGAAGCTGGCGGAAATGGGATTTTTAACCATTGCCTTCGATCCCTCCTTCATCGGTGAAAGCGGCGGCAGGGCCAGAAATGTGGCCAGCCCGGACATCAATACGGAGGACTTCTCCGCTGCCGTGGATTACCTGTCCAACAGAAGCGACGTGAATCCGGATAAAATCGGTATTGTAGGCATCTGCGGCTTCGGCGGCATGGCCATCAATGCGGCGGCCATGGATACCAGAATCAAAGCCACCGTCACCTCCACCATGTACGACATGAGCCGCGTCATTGCCAACGGCTACTTTGATTATGAAAAGGACGGGGACACCCTGAAAAAAGAAAGAATGGACCGCAGAAAAGCCCTCAATCAGCAGCGGACGGAGGATTATAGGAACGGAAGCTATAAGAGAGACGGCGGCGTGGTGGATTCCCTTCCTGCCGATGCGCCGCAGTTCGTGAAGGACTACTACGATTACTACAAAACAAAGAGAGGCTATCATCCCCGGTCCCTCAATTCCAACGATGGATGGAACGTGACCAGCGCCCTTTCTTTCACCAATATGCCCCTTCTTGCCTATGCCGATGAAATCGAAAGCCCGGTACTCATCATCCATGGTGAAAAGGCCCATTCCCGCTACTTCTCCGAAGATGTTTTCAAGAAGCTCAAAGGAAATAACAAGGAACTCCTCATTGTTCCCGGTGCAAACCACACAGACCTGTATGACAACATGGACAAGATTCCCTTCCACAAAATCGCTGCCTTCTTCCATAAGTACCTGGGTTGACCGGTGGGAGGCGGGAAGGACGGCACGTAAAGCTGACTTTATATTCATTGCCGCCTTCGGCGGCAATCCACAACCCTCAGCGCCAAAGGCGCTGTCAAACCTGAAAACCTTAAGAACCCGCGGGCCCGAAGGGCCCGTCAACCTTCCTCTTTTTGAGCCCGTAAAACAGGCCTGCCTTGGCAGGCCTGTTTTCCTTCTTTCCCCTGTGGTAAAATAACAGAAATATGATTTCTATTTTTACGACAGGAGACACACATGGAAGCACTGAAAACGGTAACCATCAGCAAGCGGGCGGAGCTGGCAGCCAGGGGAGGGCACCCCTGGATTTACGGTTCTGAAATCAAAGGTATGGATGAGGGGATTGCGCCCGGGGAGATTGTGAAGGTCCTTTCTTCCAAAGGAAAATTTGTGGGAAGCGGATTCTATAATCCCCACTCCAAAATCACCATCCGCATTTTTTCCACCAACGCCAACGACAGTTTTGACAGGGCCTTCTGGAAGAGGCGGGCTGCCTATGCGGTGGACTACCGGCTGCAGGTGATGCGGAAGGAGGATTATGACTGCTGCCGGCTTGTATTCGGTGAGGCGGACCAGCTGCCGGGGATGACGGTGGACCGTTTCGGCGATGTGCTGTCGGTGCAGGTGCTGTCCCTGGGCATGGAGAAAAGAAAGCAGCTTTTCCTTGACGGCCTCATTGAGGTACTGCGGGAAAGAAACCTTCCGGTGTCCTCTGTTTATGAAAGAAATGATGTAAAAATCAGGGAACTGGAGGGCATGGAGCAGTACAAAGGCTTTTACCGTTCGCCTCTCTTAAACCCTGCCGATGAAAAGACACTGGTGGATATTGTGGAAAACGGTATCCGCTACACCGTGGATGTGGAAAACGGACAGAAGACAGGATTCTTCCTGGACCAGAAGTTCAACCGCCTGGCGGCTGCTTCCATTGCCCGGGGCCGCCATGTGCTGGACTGCTTTACCCACACCGGCGCCTTTGCCCTGAATGCAGCGAAAGGCGGCGCCGCCTCTGTGACGGCACTGGACATATCTGAGGAGGCGGTGGACATGGCTGCCCATAACGGAAAAATCAATGGCCTTCCCATCAAAGCGGTGAAGGCGGATGTATTTGACTACCTGACGGAGCTGGACCGCACAAAGAATCATGACTATGATTACATCATCCTGGACCCGCCGGCCTTTACGAAATCGGGAAAAACGGTGCACGAAGCCTTCCGGGGATACAAGGAAATCAACTACCGGGCCATGAAAATCCTTCCAAGGGGAGGATACCTGGCCACCTGCTCCTGCTCCCATTTCATGGGAGAGGAACTCTTTGTGAAGATGGTGAAGGAAGCGGCCAGGGACGCGGGCGTGACCCTCCGGCAGATCGAATTCCGCCAGCAGGCGCCGGACCATCCTATCCTCATGACCGTGCCGGAAACTTACTACCTGAAATTTTTCCTGTTCCAGATTATTTAAGGAAGCACTGATTAATTCGCAGAATCGCATTTCATATGTATTTTTATCCAATGCTACGTCATAAGCCTCCTTAAATAGCTCGCTATTCGCGTCGACTTATTCCTTGCCTTGAATAAAAATACAAGAATGAAATCCGATAACGATTTAATCAGCGCTTCCTTAATAGAAATTTTCACGCAAAAAGGGGCTGTGAAAAAATGATTGATTTCTCCTCGGATAGTTAGACAATTTGGCGGCAGACGCCTTATCATAGGTCTGCAAGGAACAAATTGACGCAAACACTCACCCCGCTTCATTGTCATTTCGACCGAAGCGAAGCGGAGTGGAGAAATCTCCCTCTCCCAATGGCACAAGCCGCATTGGGACGGAGATCTCTCGACTCAGAGTCTCAATAGAGCCAAATACCTTTGCTCTCATATCGACATGCAGCTCCGCTCGAGATGACAATGCGGAGAACAGCTTACTGTTATTTTTGGCAATTTTCTGAGTCTACAACCGAAGTGGAGAAGGGGCTGTGAAGAAATGTTTAAACATTTTTTCACAGCCCCTTTTTTGAGCCTGCTATCCGGCCCTTTCCTTCAGGTAATCTTTGAGATTTACGATTTTTACGGCGGTCCAGTTTCCGTTTACATCCTTTTCCATAAGCACCCGCCAGGTGAAATCTTTGTCCAGCTTTTTGTCATGAACCTTTACGTTCACCAGGGCCTTTCCATCCTTTTCCTTCACCTCCAGCACGTCGGTGAGGGAAAGGGCGGCGGAGCCCAGGGAGGCGGACATGATTTTTCCTGCCCTGCCGGATGCATCCTTTTCGCTGTTTTCGGTGAAGCGGATCTCCGTCTGCCGCACCATTTCATCCACTGCCTGCTTTTTCAGCATTTTCAGGAGGGATGCCGCCAGCGCATGTTCCGGCCTGCCGTCGGAGGCCAGGTAGGAGGCCGTATCGTCTACGGCGGAGGAATAGACCTTGTCCAGGTCCACCCGCTCCTTGAAGAGCTGCAGGTCCTTTTTCTTCAGGGCCTGCTGGATTTCCGCCGCCGCATAGGCCGGCGTTTTTGACCAGTACAGGAAATACCATCCTGCCGCACAAGCCAGGAGGAGGGCAAGGATAAGAATGATTTTTTTCATCAGTGAACTGTTCATAGATTTTCTCCTTTTTCTTAGGAAGCGCTGATTAAATCATTGTTTTCTTTTATTCTTGAGTTTTTATGCAATGCGAGGAATGGGTTGACGCGAATAGCCAGCTATTTAAGGAAGCCCATGACGAAGCAGTGCATAAAAATTCTTATAAAAGGAAATTCTATGAATTAATCAGTGCTTCCCTTACATTATATCGAAAGGAGACAAAAAGAAACAGGGCTTCCTTTGGGGAAGCCCTGTAAAAGGGAAATCCTATTTGCCGGTGTCGAAGAGGGCTTTCTGCTGGGTGAATTCCAGCATGCCGTAAACACCGCCTTCTCTTCCGATGCCGCTTTCCTTGTAGCCGCCGAAGGGAGCTGCCGTGTCCCGGGGGCTGGCATTGATATATACATTGCCTGCCTCTATTCTGTGGGCCAGGGCAATGGCCTCATCCTTGGGACCGTATACGCCGGCATTGAGGCCGTAGCGCACGTCATTGGCAATGGAGACGGCGTCATCCTCATCTTTGTAGGTGATGACGCAGAGCACCGGCCCGAAGATTTCATCCTGGGCGATGGTCATATCATTTTTCACGTCGGTGAAGATGGTGGGCTCAATGTAGTAGCCCTTCTCCGGAGATGCCGGAAGTCCTCCGATAAGGAGGCGGGCCCCTTCATCCATGCCCTTCTTAATGTATTCGGAAATCTTTCTGTACTGCGCAAGGGAGGACACGGGGCCAAGCTTTACGGTATGGTCCGTGGGATCGCCGACGGTGTACTCCTTGGCGATTTCTACGAGCTGTTTTTCAATAGTTTCCTTTTCGCCTTCCGGAACGAGAAGGCGGGAGAAGGCGGTACAGGTCTGTCCGGAGTTCAGGAAGATGCTGTTGAAGCAGAGGTGGATAGGCTCCGTATAATCATGGTCTACAGCAGGGAGAATGACATAGGGTGATTTGCCGCCCAGTTCCAGACTGATGTGTTTCACCGATTCCAGGGCCTTTTTGCCTACGGTGACGCCGCCGGAGGTGGAGCCGGTGAAGGAAATCATATTCACCAGGGGATGGGAGGAAAGGGCATTGCCCACTTCGCCGCCTCTGCCGGTGACCAGGTTGAAAACGCCCTTCGGGAAGCCTGCTTTTTCAAAGGCCTCTGCCAGGTAATAGGAAGAAAGGGGCGTATGCTGGCTTGGCTTTAAAATCACCGTGTTTCCCATGAGCAGGGCCGGCACGATTTTCTGGATGACCTGTCCCAGGGGATAATTCCAGGGGGTAATGCAGCCGATGACGCCCACCGGCTCCCGGTAGGTGGTGGAAAAGGCCATCTTTTCCACCAGCGGCACCGTAGGTGCCAGATCTATGTAGGAACGGGTGCGGACATACTGATATTCCACCTGGGACGATTTGGTGAACGCATAGGGAGAACCCAGTTCTTTGATGGTAATGTCAATGAGATCGTCCTCCTGGCTTTGGAAGATGGCAAGAAATTTTTCCATCAGGGAAATCCGGTGAGCCAGTGAAAGGGCGGACCACGCCGGCAGCGCCCGGTGGGCTGCTTTGGCTGCCCGGTCTACGTCCACTTCATTTCCGGCGGGCACACGGGCAAAAATTTCTCTGGTGGCAGGATTTTCCACTTCGATAAACCGGTTTGACGCGCCGCTGGTCCACTGGCCGTCGATGTAAAGCTTTTCAAAATCCAATGGTAAAACCTCCTTTTTGAAAAGAGAAAAAGGGAATCCCAGATTTCCTGTATTCCCTTCCTTGGCATAATGAAATTGGGAAGGCAGCCTTCCGCCTTTATTATAATGATTTTTCCGAAAACATACAATGAGGGAGAGAAGATGCCGGAAAACCTTTGCATCCATGGTATAATAAAAAAGAATCTAATTTTATAGGTTAATAAAAATATAATGTAAATATAATCAGGAGGTATGAATGGGTTTACTGGATGAGACTCTGAACCAGATCCAGCCGCTGGATGAAGACGCCATGGAAAAGGCGGCATCCCGGTGGAAGGACCTTTACCTGGGCATGGGGGACTTGGGAAAAATGGAAACCATGGTCACCCAGTTCGCCGGGATCACGGGAGAGGCCATGCCGGCCATTCCGAAATGCTGTACGGTCATTGCCTGCGCCGACCACGGCGTGTATGCGGAAGGGGTTTCCGCCTATCCCCAGTCCACCACTGTAGGCATGACCAGGGCCTATGTGGAAACGAAGGGGGCCGCTGCCAACGCCATGGCCTATTACGCCCGTTCCGACATGGTGGTGGTGGATATGGGCATTAACGCCGACATGAGCGGCGTACCGAACCTTTTGGATAGGAAAATTGCCTGGGGTACGAAAAATATTGCCGAAGGCCCTGCCATGACCCGCGATGAAGCCATCCGTTCCATTGAAACGGGCATAGAGATTGCAGAGGAAAAGGCAAAGGAAGGGTACAAGGCTTTTACCATCGGCGAAATGGGGATTTCCAATACCACCTCCTCCGCCTGCATTCTGGGTGCCTTCAACCACTGGAATGCCATCGAAGTCACCGGCAGGGGCACCAATATTTCCGATGAACGGCTCCGCCATAAGGTGGAGGTGGTGCAGAAGGCACTGGATGTGAACCATCCGGACCCCAATGACGGGCTGGATGTGCTTTCCAAGGTGGGAGGCTTTGAATACGGCTGCATGACCGGTGTCATTCTGGGAGCCGCTGCCAACCATGCTTTAACCATTATTGACGGGTTTAATACCACCGCCAGCGCTTTCATTGCCAAAGCGCTGTGTCCGGAAGTGGTTCATTACCTCATGGCTTCCCATCTGTCCCTGGAGCAGGCCCACAAGAAATCCCTGGCTGCCCTGGGACTTACAGAATACATTGACCTGGACTTCCGGCTGGGAGAGGCTATCGGCGCCGGCATTCAGACAAGGATGCTGGACTACGCCCTTTCCGTATACAGGGAATGCGCCACAAAAGAAGAAGCGGAGGTAAAAGCATGAGTTCCATTCCGAAATTAAATGAAGACGTCATGAAAGCCTGCCAGCTTTACGTGGACAATTTGATTAAACCGATTCATTCTTTGGGAAAACTGGAGGAAATGGCAGTCCGCATAGCCGGCATCACGGGCAGGGTGAAGCCATCCTATCTCAATAAAGCGCTGGTCATCTTCGGCGGTGATACGGCGGTGGACGGAGAAAATAAGACGAAGGGCCAGCTCTCCCACGATGAGATGAAGCTGGTATCCCAGGGATACGGGCCGGTGAATGTGATTGCCCGGCAGCTGGAGGCACCGGTGTACCTTATTGATGCAGGCCTTGAAAAGGATACCACCGATATAGAAGGGGTGCTGACGAAGAAAATGATTCACGGCACCCACCACGGCAGGCCTGCCATGGACGATGAGGTGGTGGAAAATGCCATTTCCCTGGGTATGTCCGTGGCAAAGACCCTGGCATCCCAGGGAGTGGAAGCGGCAGGCATTGGAAATATAGGGGAACGGTCCCTTCTTTCCGCCCTGGCAGTGACGGCAGCTATCATGAAGGAAGACCTCATGAAAGTTTCCGCAGGCAGCAGCTTCCGCCTCTCTTTATCCGGCGTAGGGGATTTTGGTAAAGACCCCGTAGGAAATCTGGCGGAAGTGGGGTCGGCTGAAATTGCAGCCCTCTTTGGCTTCGTGGTGGAAGCAGCCAGAAAGGGCATGATCGTGGTCTTTGACAATGCGGTCACCGGAGCGGCGGTGCTTTCGGCGGTGACGGTATATCCGGAAATCAGGAATTTTGTGTTCCCTTCCGTTTATTATGATGAACCCATTCATAAAATGCAGATGCAGAAACTTCAGATGAACGCCTTCCTTCATTATGATTTCACAGAAGCAGAGGGCTTTGGTTCCGCCCTGGGCCTTTCCCTTCTGGATGCGGCTATTGACATGCTGAACCAGATGAAGACCTTTGGCAGCGCCGACGTGGATGTGGCCATCGATGGTGCAGGAAGCGGGAGGCAGAGAAAGGAGATAAAATAATGAAAGCTCTTTTTATCAGATGCTACGGAAAACTGACGGCAGATATGATGATTGGCGGCCTCATTGACATGGGCGTGCCTCCGGTGTATTTAAAGTCAAAGCTTAAGGACGCCGGCCTTCCGGATAATTTTATAGAAAAGCCGAATCCGAAAGCCCAAATTTCCGCCCATTATTTTCATATTCCCCCCAGTGGAAGTAAGCCGCTGCTCCTTAAGCAGGCGGACCTTTTCAAAATCTGGAAGGACATCTGCAGCACAGGAGCGCCGGAGTGGGAAGGCACCGGCTGGAAGGTTTTCTCCGCCTTAACCGCCGGCGTGTCTGATGCCATCGATGAAATACCGGCGGATGTGGTGGACCTCCGCCGGGCAGGGGTGACAGAAGAAAATCTGACCTCCCTCTACCTCTTCCTGGCGGCTCTGGACTACCTGGAAGTGGAAACCCTCTTTACCTATCCCTTTACCATTTCCGAAGGGAAAACGGAAGCAGGAAAGGCGTCGGCCGCCATTTTAACCGATGCCATTTCCACGGTGGGAAAGGCCGTTTCCGCAGAAGAGGTACATCCCTTTGCAGCAGCCATGCTGGAAGGCCTTTCTGCCGCCTTCATGCCCATGGACGGCAGATTCCTGGCGGATCGCACAGCCTATGGCAGCTCCAGCGCTGAAAAGCCGACAGGAGACAATACCATGGCCGAATACCTGGGCTACTTCACCGATAGGGGAGAGTCTGTCTTCAGCAGGCACATGAAGGTCTTTGGCATGGATGCGGGCCTGGATTTGTAATAAAAAACACCGGCTTCTTTGGCCGGTATTTTTTATTTTCAGAAATTTACAAAAAGGGGCTTGTCAAAAGTCGGAAAATGAGCTATAATCATTTTCGTCGCACGGCGGAAGTCCTCCAAACAGGAAATGAAATCTTGACTGATTCAAAACTTCCTGTTGACAGAAATATCACAATGTGATAAAGTATAGGACGTGACGTTGAGTGCCAAATCACTGAAGAAAATAAAATTTCAAAAGTGACTTGACAAGCGACACGAGCAATGGTAAAATAACGTCGTTGCTTAACAAATGCGGAAGTAGCTCAGTGGTAGAGCACAACCTTGCCAAGGTTGGGGTCGCGGGTTCGAGTCCCGTTTTCCGCTCCATTGTTAGTAACATCCGAGAGGATGTACTATAGATTCCTGAATAGCTCAGCCGGTAGAGCGCGTGACTGTTAATCACGATGTCGCAGGTTCGAACCCTGCTTCAGGAGCCATAGGGGTATCGCCAAGCGGTAAGGCAACGGACTCTGACTCCGTCATGCGTAGGTTCGAATCCTACTACCCCTGCCAATGATCCATTAGCTCAGTCGGTAGAGCACTTGACTTTTAATCAAGGTGTCCCGCGTTCGAGTCGCGGATGGATCACCATATGTGGCCTGTTCGTCAAGTGGTTAAGACACCGCCCTTTCACGGCGGGTTCGCGAGTTCGAATCTCGCACAGGTCACCAATGTGGGCGATTAGCTCAGCTGGGAGAGCGTCTGCCTTACAAGCAGAATGTCAGCAGTTCGATCCTGTTATCGCCCACCAAACGGCCCGGTGGTGTAGTGGTCTAACATGCCGCCCTGTCACGGCGGAGATCGTCAGTTCAAATCTGATCCGGGTCGCCACAATTTTGCCTCGGTAGCTCAGTTGGTAGAGCAAAGGACTGAAAATCCTTGTGTCAACGGTTCGATTCCGTTCTGAGGCACCATATATGCGGCTGTGGCGGAATGGCAGACGCGCTACTTTGAGGGGGTAGTGATCTTTCGATCGTGTGAGTTCAAGTCTCACCAGCCGCACCACAATTTCCTAATTACTTGTTATTTAATTTCATATGCGGTCGTGGCGGAACTGGCAGACGCGCTATCTTCAGGCGGTAGTGGAGTAATCCGTGAGAGTTCAAATCTCTCCGACCGCACCACTCAAAATTAACTTTCAAGCTTATTGCTTGGAAGTTTTTTTGTGCTGATGAGGAAGTCAATAAAAACTAGGATTTTCTTTTTTCCCTGGTCTGTCATACAATAAAGGGAAAAGGAGGGTTTCTATGAATCCATCGGTCTATTTCTTTGCGCTGGGGCACTTGGCCACGGACTGGTCCCAGGGGGCCATACCGGCGCTTCTTCCCTATTTCATTGCCCATTACGGCCTCTCCTACCAGGAAGCAGGTATGCTTGTTTTTGCCAATGTGCTCATCGCTTCCGTCATGCAGCCTCTCTTTGGCTATTATTCCGACAAGATTTCCAAGCCCTGGTTTGTTCCCATGGGCTGCCTCATCTGTGGCGGTGCCATTTCCTCTGTAGGTTTTACCGGAAGCTACGCTGCCCTTTTCACAGCAGCTCTCTGCTGCGGTGTTGGCAGCGCCCTCTTCCATCCCGAAGCGGCGCTCATGGTGAATCGGATTTCCGGAAACCGGAAGGGCCGGGCCATGGGGATTTTTTCCGTAGGAGGTAATGCGGGATTTGCCATAGGCCCACTTCTGGCAGGCCTCTGCGCTTACCGGCTGGGCATTCATGCTCTTCTGATTTTCGGCGTGTTGAATGCGATTCTGGCCTTTTCTATTTATCTGCGCCTGCCTTCGGCGCTTCGCACTTCGTCGTTGGAAGAAAAGAAGGAAGCTCTCATCCATGGGGAAAGGAAAAAGAGGAACGACTGGGTTTCCTTCGGAAAATTGTCTGTACTCATACTGGCCCGTTCTCTTGGATTTACCCTGAGTAATACTTTTATCCCTCTTCTCTGGATTCATGTATTGGGAGCCACGGAAGGGGAGGGAACCACCGCCCTTTCCATCCTCTTCGGTCTGGGAGCCTGCTTTACCTATCTGGGCGGTGTGCTGGCCGACAAAATCGGCTTTCTGAAAATTATCCGCACCGCCTTTCTCTGCATGGTGCCTGCCTATTTCCTGCTCACCCATACGGGGAGTCTGGTACTGGCCTCCCTGCTCCTCATTCCGGCTGCCCTTTCCGTATTCATGCCCTACAGCCCCATCGTCATCCTGGGACAGACATATCTTGGCAGGAATGCAGGATTCGCTTCCGGCGTAACCTTGGGCCTTTCTACTACCCTTGGCGGCATCTTTGCACCGATGGTGGGATGGGCGGCAGATATGTGGGGACTGCAGGCGGCGCTTCAGATTCTATGGGCCGCCGGCCTCCTGGGGGTGGTGGTGTCCTTTACTCTTCCACCTGTGAAGGAAGAGGAATGACTGCGGTTTCAGACATAAAAGGTCCTATATGGTATAATAAAAGAAATTTATACGCATTGCAGTAACAGGAGGATATATGAACGCATTTGCAGCACTCGGGGTAGGAGAAGATTTGACGGCCCTTTTGAAATTACAGGGCATCAAAATGCCCACCCCCATCCAGCAGGCATCCATTCCGTCGATTTTCAAGGGAAAGGACCTCATCGGAAGGGCCCAGACAGGGACCGGCAAGACCCTGGCCTACCTGCTCCCCGTTATTCAGAGAGTAGACAGGGATAGAGGCGCCACCCAGGTCCTCATCATGACACCTACCAGGGAACTTTCCAAACAGGTCTTTGACGTATTCCGCCCCTTTGCTTTGAAACTTGGAATCGACGGAGTTGACATCATCGGTGGCAGAACCATTGAAAACCAGCTGCAGAAGCTGAAAAGGGATCCCCAGGTTATTATCGGCACCCCCGGCCGACTTCTGGACCATATCCGGAGAAAGAGCCTTGACCTGTCCCAGGTGAGGACCGTCATCCTGGACGAAGCGGACCAGATGCTGGCCAATGGCTTCAGGGAAGACATAGAAGCCCTGGTGGACGAAACGCCAAAGAAGAGACAGCTTCTCCTTTTCTCCGCCACCATGCCGGAGGAAGCGGTACGGCTTGCCCGTAAATACATGAGCCATCCCGCTGTCATCGATGTTTCCGAAAAGGCAGCGGCCTCCACTGTGGAGCAGCGGGTGTATGAAACGACAAAACCAAGGAAATTCAAATTACTGGTGAAGCAGCTCACCGAAATGAATCCCTACATGGCCGTTGTTTTCTGCAATACCAGGGAAGAGGCCCATGAAATTGCAGGAAAGCTGCAGGAAGAAACGGATTTTGTGGTGGATGAAATCCACGGCGACATGAGCCAGGGCCAGCGGAACCAGGTAATCCGGGAGTTTGAAAAGGCCAGAATCCAGGTTCTCGTGGCCTCCGACATTGCAGCCCGGGGGCTGGATGTGGAAGGCATTACCCACGTATTCAACTATGACATTCCAAGAAATCTGGAATACTACGTGCACCGCATTGGCCGCACCGGAAGGGCCGGCACAAAGGGTATCGCCATTACCTACGCCACACCGGAAGATGGCAGCCTCCTTAGGAAACTGGAGAAATCCATTTCTGAAACCATTACCCGCTACGATGAAAAGGGCAATGTGCGCCGCGTCCGCCAGGGAAAGCCAAAGAAGAAAGTAGTCACCCCGGGCATGTACAAGCCCACCAAGAAAAAGGAACATAAGGCTCTGGGGCATAAGGGAAAGAACATGCGCCAGAAACGGAAGAAGGACAAAACAGATAAAAAAGGAAAGAAAAAATAAGAAAAGCCGCCCGAAAAACGGGCGGCTTTTTTAGGGAAACGATGGCCCATTGGAAAAATGAGGCCCCTATCCCTGGCGCCTGCGGTGCTGCCTCCTTTCCTGAGGAAGGGGGCTATAGCACTAAGCCATGCAGCAATGGCGTCACAAAAAATAATCCCGTAACGCTGATTTTATATTCATCGCCGCCAGGCGATACCACAACCCTTTGAACCCTCTGAACCCTTTGAACCCTTTGAACCCTTTGAACCCTTTGAACCCTCTGAACCCTTCACCACGCCCCTTGAGCGAAGCGAATACAGTCCTTCTACACAACCTGCGGCGAAGCCGCGGCCTTTGCAGCTTTGAACCGGTCCCTCTTTGCAGATGTGGTACAATAGAGCCATTGAGGTGATACCATGTTAAAGAATAAAGATTGTATAAAACAGCTGCTCTGGATGCTGGCGCTCATCATTCCCTGGGGGCTGGGGGGCTTTGTGGTGCACACCGCCTTGTCCCTGTCTGCCGGCATCATTGCTTACTGGGCGGCAGGGCTCTTTGTGCCCCTCATTTTCTACCTGGTGCAGAGGAAGGGCTGGGGGAGTGAGCTGGGAGCCGTGAGGGCGGCGGTTCATGTACCGCTGTGGCTTTCCTTTGTGGTTGTGGAAATGGTGGTATTCTGGAACTACCTTCCTTCCATAGACAGGATGTGGAAATCTTCTCCTGCTCTGGCGGGCCTGGCGGCGTTCCTGGCTCTTTCCGCCTTTGTGCTCCTTGCCTTCTTCCTGGACCGGAAGCTGGCCATTCTTTACGGCCGGCTGAAGGACAAAAATGCATTGGCTGCAGAGTGGCTTGGCTGTGCTTTCTTCAGCGGCCTTATCCCCGGCACTATCATGATTTCCTTCCTGGGGCTCTATTATGCCGGCGGCATGCGGCTGGATCCCTTTACGGCGTCCTTTTTCCTGATGGAAATCTTCGGCATCGTTTTTTACGGAAAAATCTTCCTGGCCATGATGACCTTCGGACTCTTCCTGTTCCTTTCCCTTGAGGGGACAAAGGGCGAGCGGGCGGTGACATCTGTATTTTCCGCTATCTTCTGGCTTTTCCTTCTCTTCATACCGGTGGTGGTTTCTTCAAGGATTACGAGCAGTGGCCTGTGGCGGGCCTATCTGGACCCCTCCTACCTTTCCGTATTTCCCTATCTTTCTGATTTGTGGCTCACCGGCTTTGCCGTCATGGGAGCCAAGCGTCTGACCCGCTGGATTTTCAAATAGGAAAGTGTTGACAAATAAAATTTGTTCGCTATAATAATTGTTGGCAGATAAAGGGGCCCTGCTTTGCCGGTATCAGGATGGAACCGGACCGCAGGGTGAGTATATCGCCGCATTTACGGCTTATATCTCGCTGAGAGTAAGAACGGAGGTTACAAAATGGAAAAAGTCAATCATGCTCCTCAGGAAAATCACGTGTTTTTAAGTATTCGCCAGCTTACGGTGTCCGGCCTTCTGGCGGGGATTACTATTTTCCTTGGGCTCACAGGATATGGGTTCATTCCCCTCATTGTCATGAATGCCACCATCCTTCATATTCCCACCATTATCGGTGCACTGGTGGCAGGACCTAAGGTGGGGGCGCTGGTGGGATTCCTTTTCGGACTCTTCTCCTTCATCCAGACCCTTCGGGCGCCAAGCCTGCTCCTGCAGTTTGCCCTGCAGTACAATCCTTTCTACGATGCCTTCATCTGCATCGTACCAAGAATCTGCATCGGCCTCTTTGCATGGTTCGTTTACAAGCATATGCCCGGCCGTGAAGGCCTTCGTGTAGGCGCAGCAGCCATTGGCGGTTCCCTCTGCAACACGGTGCTCTTCCTGGGTTCCTTCTTCCTTCTGGTAGGCGCTCCCTATGCAGCATCCAAGGGCATTTCCGTGGAAGCCGTCGGTGCCACCATTATGGGTATCGTTGGCGTGAACGGCGTGCCGGAAGCCATCGTTTCCGCCGTCATCATTGTGCCGGTGGTGACCATGCTGAAGAAGTCGGGATGGAAGATGAAATAAAATAATGAAACTGCAGGCGCCGGCCTGCAGTTTTTTTATGGAGACAGGTATGGAAATATTCATTGACGGCGACGGCTGTCCGGTGATTGAAGAAACGGAAAGGGCGGCTGCCCTCTATGGCCTCAAGGTTATTATTTTCTGCGATACGAGCCACTTGATTCATTCAGAAACAAGCCGGGTCATGGTGGTGGACAAGGGCAGGGATGCGGCGGACTGGGCCATCATTTCCGCTGCACACCCGGGGGACGTGGTGATTACCCAGGACTACGGTCTGGCGTCCCTGGTCCTTTCCAGGAGGGCCTATGCTTTTCATCAGGACGGATGGCAGTATACCGAAGACAATATAGAGGGCCTTCTTCAGCAGCGCTATGAAGCAGGAAAAGCAAGACGCTCAGCGAAGCATCACTGGAAAGGGCCGGCGAAAAGGGAAAGAAAACAGAATGAAATCTTTTTCCGGCGTCTCTGCCATTTTCTGGCAGAGAGAATAAAGGACAAATAAAAAACGATGCGGCACTTGGGAAGCGCTGATTAAATCGTTGTCTGCTTTTATTCTAGAATTTTTATGCAATGCGAGGAATGGGACGACGCGAATAGCGAGCTATTTAAGGAGTCCCATGACGAAGCAGTGCATAAAAATTCTTATAAAAGCAGACTCTATGAATTAATCAGTGCTTCCCTAGGCTGCATCGTTTTTTTATTTCACAAATCAGGCTTCTTCTTTGCCCCGGAGCCTTTCGTCGCATTTGGCAATGAGGGCGGCAGAGTTTACTCCTGCATCCCGGCACATGATACCGATGGTGGTTTTCATGTCGGAGGGCATGGGGATTTTTTCTTCCTGGAACACAGGCAGGAGCTGGGGATACATGGTGAGGATGGTCTCCATGGGGGTATCATCGGTGAGAAGGGGTTTCTTGTACTTGTCTGCAATGAATTCATTCATTTCGCCGATGATTTCAAACACGTCCATGCCATGGGACTGGGCGGCCTGCCACAGGTTTTCATCGTAGGATACGAAGCAGCCTACGCAGGACATGCCGTATTCCATGAGGAAGGGCCCCATTTCCGGATATACTTCAATAATCTGCATAATGTTGTTTTCCGGACTGACAAAATCGCCTTCCTTCAGCGGCGGTACGTCGGGAGAAGAAAAGCCGCCGCCGAAATAGTCGCCGTTTTCCCCGGCGGAGGCGCCGGGCATGGTATTTCCAAGAACCGCATCCCGGAAGGCTTCATAGCCGATTTTGTCGATGAACTCTTCCATGGACTGGTAATTTTCATGCTCCAGGTAGTAGGTGCATGCCTTGGTCATAATGGAAAGGGCGTCGGAGGGAAACTGGGCGAAGGCAAAGAAGGTCTTCTTTCCGGTGTAAATATCCCAGCCGTCGGACATGCCTACGGAACGGATGGGAAGAGGCGTGGTCATGGTGCAGGTGAGGATGCAGGAAGGCCAGGAACCGAAGGCCAGAAGGCCCAGGTCCTTCAGCGTATCCTCCACATCATCCTTTGCCAGGCCGGAAATGATGGGACGGCCCTTAGGGTCAAGGATATAGGTGCCCTCATGCTTTTCGGACACCTCCTTCATTTTGTGCTTGAATTCATTCCGTCCTTCCGTAATGTCGGGAATAAAATCGATTTCAAGAGAAAAGGTCAGATTATCTGCTGTCATACATAAGCTCCTTTCAAGAGGCTCTATTACATACATTCATACTTTTCTATCTTATCACGGCCGGGCCATTTAGGCAAGTTGAGGTGAGATGCCAGGTAAGTATGGTGCCATGTCGAGTAGGAAACTGTGAGAGAATTTTCCTGTTGGTGTGAAGCACAATGGAGCTATGCCGGATAGGAAACTATGGGCGAAAAGTTTCCTGTCGAGGTGAAACACAGTAGGGCCATGCCGAGTAGGAGACCATAGGCGAAAAGTTTCCTACTGAGGTGAAACACAATGGAGCTATGCCGGATAGGAAACTGTATGCGAAAAGTTTCCTGTTGGTGTGAAACACAATGGAGCCATGGCAGACAGGAAACTGTATGCGAAAAGTTTCCTGTCGAGGTGAAACACAGTAGGGCCATGCCGAGTAGGAAACCATTCGCAAAAGGTTTCCTACTGAGGTGAAACGCAATGGAGCTATGCCGGATAGGAAACTGTATGCAAAAAGTTTCCTATAGAGATGAAACGCAGTGCTGTCATGTCGGACAGGAAACTGTTTGCGAAAGGTTTCCTGTTGGTGTGAAACACAATGGAGCCATGTCGGACAGGAAACTGTTTGCAAAAGGTTTCCTACTGAGGTGAAACACAATGGAGCTATGCCGGATAGGAAACTGTATGCGAAAGGTTTCCTGTGGAGATGAAACGCAATCACGTCATGTCCCACAATGGAAACTATCCACTTTCTCCCCAAACATGGTACAATATATCAAATCCATCTGTGTTCTTCTACAGGAGGCACGAACATGACAACGTGGAAGAAAAAAATAACGGCGGCCCTGCTGGCTGCGGTATGTCTTACGGGGGCGGCAGCGCCTTTGACGGTGGAGGCGGCCACCACCACCCAGAAAATCATTTACGGGGCGGCGGCACTTCTTTTTATTTCCAGCTATTATACCCGCATGGATGACCGGGCGGGGCTCCAGCTTCTGGACCAGTGCCAGCAGCAGACGGGGGTCTATGAATCGGCGGAGGCGGACAACCGGGTGCAGTCCATTTATGAAAACATCCGGAACACCGGCGCCGTGGAGCGGAATTACAATGTGTACGTATCCCCCAGCGAGGACATTAATGCCTTCATGAGTCTTGGCGGGGTGCTCTGCGTGAACAAGGGCTCCCTGGATGCCTTTGACGACGATGAGCTGGCTTACGTCATGGCCCATGAAATTTCCCACGGTGAAAAGCGGCATAACGTGAACGGCGTGAAGAAGAGCGTAGGCCTCATTACGGCTCTGGATATTTATCTTGGAAACGATGCGTCCTACGGCGAATACCTCCTTGGAAATATTGCGGCCAACTATGTGGCCAATGCGGTATTCACCAAGGACCAGGAAAAGGAGGCCGACGACCTGGGCTTCCAGTACCTGGTGGAAGCGGGCTACAATCCCGGCGGCGGAGCAGCCTCCATGCAGGTTTTGAAGGATAAGTACGGCGAAAGTTCTCCCTCCGGCATCAAGGCGGTGCTGGCACCGGGGAATCATCCCAAAACAAGCGATCGCATCAATAAGAACCTGAAATGGATGAAGCAGTATTCCGGCGGCCATGTGGATGTGAAGGACGGCTGGATCGTGGTGAACGGCGAGAAAACCTTCCAGCCTGCCGCTGCCGGCCGCTACACCGACAAGGAAAGAACCTTCCTCACCGCCGGCAAGCTGGATAAGCTGTACCACAAAGGAAATGTGCCGGATGCGGTTATCCAGGATGACACCATTTACTGTGGAAATACGGCGGTATACAGTTTGTCGTCTGCAGAAGACGGAAAGCTCTATGTGGCAAACCTGAACAAAGGCATTGCCAAAGACCGGGGCGAAGCGGTAAAAAGTGATTTTGACATCGACTCCCGCAGGGAGAAATTAGAAAAGAAAGCAAAGGCAGCGGAAAAGAATGGCACTGGCGATGAAACTGAGACAGGTGCCATTCCGGAAGCAGGCTGATGGAAAGGATTGTATCGTTTAAATTATGAAGAAATTATTGGCTCTCCTTGTACTGGCGGTTGTATTTGCAGGTATTGCCTTCGGCATTCTGGCTCTCATTACCCCGGAGCCTCCGAAAAAACCGGAGCTTCCCCCTCCGCCGAAAGCGGGAGCCGTATCGGCGGCTTTGATAGACGGAAACACAGGAGAAATCCTGGCGGAAAAGGAGGGCACCCTGAAGGTGTACCCTGCCAGCACCACCAAGATTCTAACCTGCATCATTGCATTGGAGGAAGGAAAGGATAAGCTGGAACAGAACGCTGTCATTTCCCAGCGGGCCATGAAACAGGACGGCACGAATCTTGGCATTCGTCCCGACATGCCCCTGTCCCTGCACCAGATGCTCTACGGCATGATGCTCATTTCCGGCAATGATTCCGCCGTAGCTGCAGCGGAGACGGTGGGCGGCACCTATGACCGCTTCATTGAAATGATGAATGAAAAGGCCGCCGCCATCGGTGCGAAGAATTCCCATTTCGCAAACCCCAACGGCCTCACCAATCCAAACCATTACACCACCGCCGAGGACATGGCAAAGATTGCGGCCTATGCCATGAAGAACCCCGATTTCCGGGATATCGTGAAGAGGAAGACCTATCCCATGACTTATCGAAACGGCATTTACCGGAATGTGGCAAACAGGAACGAATTCCTCTCCAGCGGCTATGAAGGGGCCAACGGTATCAAGACCGGCATGACCGAAGCCGCCGGTGACTGCCTGGTGGCATCGGCGGAAAGGGACGGCCAGCTCATCATTGTGACGCTCTATAATGACTCCAAACGGTGGCAGGATGTAAAGACCTGGCTGGACTACGGTTTTGCCGCTGCCAAAGCGGAGAAGGATTACCGGGAAGCACTGGAGGCGGAACCGGGGATTTATAAATTCGTGAACCGCGTGCTGGGAAAGGAGCCGAAGGAAGTGAATGGTTAAAAAGAAAAAAGCACCCTTCCTGAAGCGCCTTTTCCCGACGAGCCCCATGCTCCGCATCATCTTCGTGGTGGTGACCATTATTACTGCTTTCGTGGTGGTGCAGAATGTATACCATTTCGTGCAGGTAAGGCAGCAGGAAGCGGAGCTTTATCAGGAAAGGGACCGGCTTACAAAGGAAAAAGAGGAACTGGAGACAAAGAAGAAGGACCTGGAGGATCCGGCGAAGCTGGAGAAAAAAGCCCGGGACGATCTGGGCCTGGTAAAACCGGGAGAAGTTCCCTATGTGCGATAAAAAAACTGTGAGGAAATGTGCAGTCATTTCCTCACAGTTTTTTATGACTCTCTATTTCATAGAAATCCAGCTGAACCCGGGCTGCGCAGCGGCCCTCAGCGGCAGCCTTCCCGCCGACCGGTATTTACTACCGATTGTTTCATAGGCGCCGTGTACCAAGATTCTTCGCCTGCGGCTCAGAATGACGGGTAGGGCGGGAAGGGAGTCCCGTAACGGAGGCTCCTTTCTTTGGTGGCAATCCTGCAGAGGATTGCCAAGTCGGGCAAAGTTGGCCCTTAGCCTGCCCATAAAAGGGCCTTCCTATGAATTGCCCGACCGGAATGGAGCTGGGCGAAGCCCTGAGGATAGGTTCGTGCTTTTTAGTGAAGAACTGACGCCCCTATCCTCCGGTGCCTGCGGCACCACCTCCTTCCTGAGGAAGGAGGCTAAAAAACTGCGGCGAAGCCGCCACCACCACCCTCTGAACCTGCCCGCTGAAAGCGGGCAGAACCCTTTGAACCTTCTGAACCCGGGCCGCTTAGCGGCCTCTTACCATTCCGATGCGTGGTCAAGGAGCCAGCCGCCGGCGGTGCAGGCGGGGCAGATGCAGTATTTCACGCCCTTATCCTTTGCTTCATGGGCAGCTTTGGAAAGATTTTTAGCGGTATCTGCGCCAAGGACTTTGACTCCTTCTTCCGATTCAAAGAAGGGAATCACATGGTCGATGGAGCATACATCTTCCTTCAGTTCCTTCTTGAGGGCAAGGGCGGCGTCCTTTTCTCCGTCTGTGCCGGCAGCCTTCAGGTAAGATTCGCATACCTTCCTCAGCCCTTCGTAGCAGCTGGGGGCATTCATGACTTCTTTCACTTTTTTAATGATTTCTTCCTTTGCCATTTGAATCATCCTTTCTTAATGTTCCTGTTCAAACATCATATGGGACGTGGCTTCGGCAGCCACGGTGCCGTCTTCATGGAGCACCTTGGCCTCCATAACGGACAGGGGGCCTTTCCGCTTCACTTCATGGCAGATGACCTTTATCGTTTCCCCGATAAGTACGGGAGAACGGAAGCGGGATTCCATTTTTCCGGTGTAGGCAGGAATGCCTGTATTCAAAAAGAGGTAGTTGCCCATGACCTCATCCATGAGGGTCATAATCAGGCCGCCGTGCATGCGGTCGTTATAGCTCTGGTGTTCATGGGAGGGGGTAAAGAAGGCAAGGCAGCCGCCGGGAATGGAAAAGAAGCGGAGATGAAGGCCCAGGGGATTTTCATTTCCGCAGGCAAAACACATGCTGTACGCCGGCCCTCCGGTGAGCTCCTTCAGGGGATGCCCCAGCTTTTCCTCTTCCTTCTTCAGAAGAGCCTTCTCTTTATCATTTAACGGGTATGGTTCTTTTTTCATATAAGGCCTCCTTTTGGGAAGCACTGATTAATTCGCAGAATCGAATTTCATATGTATTTTTATCCAATGCTGCGTCATCAGTCTCCTTAAATAGCTCGCTATTCGCGTCGACTGATTCCTTGCATTAAATAAAAATACAAGAATGAAATCCGATAACGATTTAATCAGCGCTTCCCTAGAGAATCATTTGCATTCTCTCTCTTATTATAGCATGATGAAAAAGTGAAATAAAAAAAACTGCGGGTTTCCGCAGTTTCAAAGCCTGTTAGAAGCGGTCCAGCAGGTGGTAGCCCTTGCCTTTGAGGAAGGTCTCCGTTTCCGATTCGGTGGTAGAGAACACCGCAATGGGGGAGCCGCTTCGGCGGTCGAAGGAAATATAGAGATAGCGGATCATGACGTTGGCATTCTGCAGGTCCGAAAGGATATGGTCCAGGGTACCGGGCTTATCGGATTTCATGTCCACCGCCAGCACCAGGTCCACCCGGCACTGGTAGCCTTCTTTTTCCAGGGCCTTCCTGGCTTCTTCCGATTTGTCCACAATAAGACGGACAATGCCGAATTCCGCGCTGTCTGTGGCCAGCATGGTGTAAATATTGATGTCGTTCTTAGCCAGAATGGCGGTCATTTTGCTTAATGCGCCTTTGGTATTGGCAGTGAAAATAGAAACCTGGTGTAACATAGTATCCTCCTTCATCAGAGCCTTCCGCTCCGTGTTACAGTGATTTTATCATAAATCGGGGAAAAAGGTAATATGGAGAGGCGGCATAGCGGCGCCTGCCGCCAATGACACCAAAGCTTTACAAATTTATTTCAAAAGTCCTATTGACTTTTTTCATCAAGGCAGTATAATATCAACCATAACACGAAAGAACGAATGGCAAGGATCGGGATATGCATTCCATGAAGCGCCAAGAGAGCTGACGGCTGGTGCGAGTCAGCGGCGGATAGGAGTGAAGCTCACCCGGGAGTTTCGAAAGTGAACCAAGTAGTTTTCGACGCCGCCTGCGTTACAGGCCTTATAAGCGATGATCGGGACAAGGGATATATTGGTCCATGGCATAGAGAGCCGGCGGATGGTGCAAGCCGGTGCATTCCAATATTGACTATCACCTGTGAGCCCCTTTGTTGAACATAGTAAACAGAGGCGTTTATCCACGTTACGGATGATGATGACAGAGTATAATGTAGGGTGGTACCGCGCATGTCGCCCCTATTTCCGAAAGGAAATAGGGGTGTTTTTTATGGGCCATTTGAAATACTCCAAAATCAGTGAGTGATAAATACAGGGTGGTACCGCGGATTCCAATTCGCCCCTGCTGCAATGACGCCAGATTGCAGCAGGGGCGTTTTTTATACCATTCGTTCTTTCATAGAAATGAAGGCATGGGCCTTCTTATTTTGGAAAGGGGATTGAAGATCGTGTTTTTTCAACAGCTTGTCAACGGTTTAACGCTGGGAAGCGCCTATGCGGTCATTGCCATCGGCTATACGCTGGTATTCGGCGTATTGAACATCGTCAACATGGCACATGGCGGCATCTTTATGATCGGCGCTTACATCGGCCTGCTTCTGGTAACGGAAGCGGGACTGGGCATTTTCCCGGCACTCATCGGCGCCATGATCGGCGGTGCCGTATTAGGTTATGGACTGGAAATCTTTGCACTCCGTCCGCTCCGCCGCCGTAAAGTTACTCATCTGGCTCCATTAATCAGTACTATCGGTGTGTCCACTTTCCTGGAAAGCGTGGCACTTATGGTCTGGGGGCCCCAGACCCGTTCGTTCCCGGCTACCTTCGGGAACGGCCTCATGGACTTCGGTGTATTTAAAATTTCTGGTATCCAGATTATTTCCCTGGGCACCGCCGTGGTCCTCATGGCTCTCCTTACAGTTATGCTGAACAAGACAAAAATCGGCAAAGCAGTGAGAGCGACCTCTGAAAATGCGGAGACCGCAGGCCTCCTGGGTATCAATACCAGCCGAATCATTACCTTCACCGTCATGCTGGCGTCTGCCTTAGGCGCTGCAGCCGGTGTGCTCATCGGACTTTCCTTCAACGCCATCGAACCTACCATGGGTACATCCATGGGCCTCAAGGGGCTGGCCGTGCTCATCATGGGGGGCCTTGGCAATGTGGAAGGCGCCATGGCCGGCGGCTTCATCCTGGGCATTGCGGAAGTATTCGCCGTGGCCTACGGCTCTTCCACTTACCGCGATGCTGTGGCATTTGGCATTATCATTCTCATTCTCTTCATTCGCCCTGAAGGCTTGTTCTCCAAGGCAGGCAAAGGAGGCAGACCGTAATGGATGAAATTTTAAATGGCTACTTCCTGCAGGTATTCACCTTTGTATGCATTAACATTATCCTGGCTCTCACCGTCTACATGACCGTGTGCACCGGTATCCTTTCCCTGGGCAATGCAGGCTTTATGAGCCTGGGGGCTTACACTTCCGCTATTGTTACCACCCAGTACGGCGTTCCCATGCCGGTGGGTATTGTGATGGGCGGCCTCTTTGCCACCTTCGTTGCTTTAATTATCGGTATGCCTACCATTCGTCTCCGCGGCCTGTACCTGGCCATTGCCACCATGGGCTTCGGCGAAGTGGTCCGCGTTATCGCCCTGAACCTTGACATCACCCACGGTGCCCTGGGCTTCTCCGGCATTCCCTCCATGGCCAGCGTTCTTTCCGACTACGCCAGCGACATGGGCCTTCTGGACGCTCTGGAAATCGACTCCCAGACCGGCGGCCAGCTGGTGATGAACATCGTCCTTCTTATCATCGTCATTGCAGTGGTCACCTTCTGGTACCGTCTGGAACATTCCCGCATCGGCCGTGCCTGGGCAGCTGTGAAGGCAGATGAATACGCCGCATCCCTCACCGGCATCAACGTGGTGGAATACAAGATGATGGCCTTCCTCTTCAGTGCCTTCTTCGCCGGCGTAGCAGGTGCCCTCTATGCCCATGCCACCTTCTTCATCAGCCCCACCGACTTCTCCTGGAACAAGGTGGTTGATATCCTGGTTTACACCGTATTCGGCGGCAGCAACGTACTCTGGGGCTCTGTCCTGGGTGCCACTGTGCTTACCATCGTTCCGGAATCTCTCCGTGCCATGGCAGAATACAGAGATATCATCTACGGCCTCATGCTGGTAGCCCTCATGGCCTTCCGTCCTGACGGCATCCTTTCCTATGACGCTGTGAAATGGATTTCCCGCAAATTCAGCAAAAAGCAGAAAGCTTCTGCAGAAGGAGGAAATCAGTAATGCTTCTTGAAATGAAAAACGTAGTGAAACAGTTCGGCGGTTTGACTGCTGTTTCCAATATGTCCTTCTCCGTGGAAAAAGGAGAAATCTTCGGCGTCATCGGACCGAACGGCGCCGGCAAGACCACCATTTTCAACCTGATCACCGGCGTATACCAGGTGACGGAAGGGGATATCCTCTTCGACGGACAGTCCATCGAAGGAAAGAAACCCTACCAGATTATCAATATGGGCATTGCCCGTACCTTCCAGAACATTCGCCTTTTCTCCGGCATGACGGTGCTGGAAAATATCCTCGTCGGCCATCATGACCGTTTGAAATCGGGCCTTCTGGCCAGCTTCCTCCACACCTCCGCCCAGAAGAAGGAAGAAAAGGAAGCAAGGGAAGAGGCCATGGAACTCCTGCGGTTTGTAGGCCTTGAAGCAGACGCAGACCGTCTGGCTACGGAACTGCCCTACGGCAAACAGAGAAAACTGGAAATTGCCAGAGCCCTGGCCACCCAGCCCAAGCTGGTTCTTCTTGATGAACCGGCAGCCGGCATGAACGACAGCGAAACCGCGGCCCTCACTGAACTGATTCATAATATCCGCGAAAAATTCGGTACCACCATCATCCTCATCGAACACGACATGCACCTGGTTATGACCCTCTGCGACCATGTCATGGTAGTCAACTTCGGTAAAAAACTGGCGGAAGGCGTGCCGGAAGAAGTACAGAACAATCCAAAGGTTATTGAAGCCTACCTCGGAAAGGAGGATGAATGATGCTTCTTGAACTGAAAAATGTAGAAGCTGCCTACGGCAACATCAAAGCTTTGAAAGGCATCAACCTCTCCGTACCGGAAGGAAAGATTGTCACCCTTATCGGCGCCAACGGTGCCGGTAAGTCCACCACCATGAAAACCATTATGGGCATCATGAAACCCATTGCCGGCGACATCCTCTTCAAAGGGGAATCTATTGCCGGCATGAAGACCCACAATATCGTAAAGAAAGGGGTCGTCCTCGTTCCGGAAGGACGGCAGATTCTCCAGAATATGTCGGTCCGCGAAAACTTGGAAATGGGGGCCTACCAGAGAAAGGACCCCGAAGGAATCAAAGAAGACCTGTCCAAGGTATTCGAACGGTTCCCCCGCCTCTTTGAAAGACAGAACCAGTTCGGCGGCACCCTCTCCGGCGGCGAACAGCAGATGCTGGCCATCGGCCGCGCTGTCATGGCAAAACCGGAAGTCATGCTTCTGGACGAACCATCCATGGGCCTTGCTCCCCTGGTGGTACAGCAGATCTTTGATGTAATCAAAGACATTAACAAAATGGGTACTACTGTTCTTCTTGTAGAACAGAATGCGCGTAAAGCCCTCCAGATTGCCGATTATGCCTACGTTATGGAAACGGGCAGAATCGTCATGGAAGGCCCGGCGCAGGAAGTTGCCAGCAACCCGGATGTCATGGCGGCATATCTGGGCGGCAAGAAGAAACAGTGACCAATATAACAGCCGTTCAGGTTGTAACACGATCCGGGAAAGGGGACAGAGAAATCTGTCCCCTTTCTCTTGCATGAAAATGAGAACACAAATTTGCTGAATCGTAATCAACTAAATCGTACTTGACTAAATATTTTAAGAGAGGCTGGAAAATATCCCTGGGGAAACGATTCTGCGAATGAATCAGTGCTTCCCTAGTCCACGCCCCTATCCCCCGTCGCCTACGGCGACACCCGCTGGCCGGGCTTTAAGGTGTTCGCTTAATGTGCAGGCTATGCTCACACAAGAGCCCGGCTCAGAAATGTTGCTGATTTCTGCCTGTGGAAGGGGGCTTTGGCTCTTAGTCATGCAGCAGTGGTGACACAAAAGGGAATTCCGTAACGCTGACTTTATACTCATCGCCCGCAGGGCGATATAACAACCCTCGCGCCAAAGGCGCGTCAAACCTAAGAACCCTTTGAACCTTCTGAACCCTCACGCCGCAGGCGTGTCCATGAGAGCCGCCACCATAACCCTCAGCGGCGAAGCCGCCGTCAGACCTGAGAACCCTTGGGCAATAGGCCCATCAATCTTAAGAACCTTCGGCGCCTAGGGAAGCGCTGATTAAATCGTTATCGGATTTCATTCTTGTATTTTTATCCAATGCAAGGAATAAGTCGACGCGAATAGCGAGCTATTTAAGGAGACTTATGACGCAGCATTGGATAAAAATACTTATGAAATTCGATTCTGCGAATTAATCAGTGCTTCCCTAGAGGGTGCCGAACTATATAGATATGTTATAATAAGAAATGACTTTATGCGAAATTTCCGATTTTCCTATACTGATTTCTGCCCTGGCAGAAGGAGGAATTATGAAGAAGAAACTGGTTATTATTGATGGCAGCAGTCTTTTGTACCGCGCCTTTTTTGCCCTGCCGCCTACCATGACGTCGCCGGAGGGCATCCCCACCAATGCGGTGTACGGATTTCTCCGCATGCTTTTGGGACTGTACCGGGATTTGGATCCGGAGTACATGGCAGTCACCTTTGATAAGGACCGCCATACCTTCCGTACTGATATGTTTACGGACTATAAGGCCACCAGAAAGCCGGCGCCGCCGGAATTGGTGCCTCAGTTTGATTTGATTCTCGATGTGCTTTCCGTATTGGGGGTGGCGGTGTACAGCATCCCCGGCTATGAGGGCGACGACATCCTGGGCACCCTGTCCGCCCGGTACGAGAAGGAGCTTCCGGTGGATATTGTCACCGGCGACAGGGATGCGCTGCAGCTGGCCAGCAGCCGCACCACGGTGCTTCTCACCCAGAAGGGCATTACCAATATGGCAGTCATGACGCCGGAGGCGATTTTTGAAAAGTACCACATCACCCCTTCCCAGGTGATTGATATGAAGGCCCTCATGGGGGATACGGCGGATAATATCCCCGGGGTCCCCGGCATCGGGGAGAAAACGGCCCTGGGGCTTCTGACGGAGTATAAGAATCTGGACAATCTCTATGCCCATGTAAATGAAATCAAGGGAGCCCGGGGAAAGAAGCTCACCGCCAATAAAGACATGGCCTATCTTTCCTACAAACTGGCCACCATCAAGCGGGACGTGCCTCTGGATGCGCCGCTGGAGGATATGAAGCAGCCGGTGCATCTGGCGGAGATGAAGGAGCTTTTCGGAAAGCTGGGAATCAACCTTTTGAAGCAGTTTGCAGAGCTTCCCCGTTTCCAGGAGCTGTCCCAGGTGAAGAAGGAGGAAAATGAAGAAGCCCTTCCGGTCGTGGAAATCTGGAATTCCTCTGTTTCCCTGCAGGGGAAAATCGCAGGCCTCTGGGCCCATCTGTCCGGCAGGGCGCCCTTCTTTAAGACGGAGGAAGTTGTAGTTTCTGCCGACGGCCATGCCTGGCTGATTCATAAGGAAGATTTTGCGTCTGCCGCAGGAGCCATGAAGGAAGCCAAAGCGGTGGTGGTGGAGGACAGCAAAGTTTTCCTGGAATCCGATTTCCCCACGGAAAATATTCCCTTCTTCGATATTTCCCTGGCAGCCTACCTTTTGGATCCCACCAGGGTGACCTATCCCCTGTCCTACATTGCCGGCCTCTTCGGAAAACCGGTGATTTATCCCGACGATTTGGACGACAGGAAGGAAAAGGGCTGCTGCATTACCCTCTTCCTGGCGTCCCTTTATGAAGAGGCGGTGAAGAAGCTTTCTGAAAACGGCGTGCTTTCCCTTTTCCAAAAGGTGGAGCAGCCCCTGGTGCCGGTGCTGGCGGCCATGGAAAAGGCCGGCATTGCCACGGACCAGGAAAAGTGGAGGGCCGTGAAGGAGGAAATGGAAAAGGAAGAGCGTATCTTGATGAAGGACATCTTCACGGAAGCGGGAGAAGCCTTCAACCTGAATTCTCCGAAACAGCTGGGCCATATCCTTTTTGAAAAAATGGGCATGCCCGCCGGGAAGAAGACGAAAACCGGCTATTCCACCGCCGCCGATGTGCTGGAGGAACTGGCGGTGTCCTATCCCATGGTGAAGAACATCCTTCGCTACCGGACCCTTTCGAAACTGGTTTCCACCTATCTGGAAGCGCTGCCGCAGCTGATTAATCCGGAAACGGGACGGATTCATACCTCCTTTAATCAGACCGTCACCGCCACAGGCCGCCTGTCCAGTTCGGACCCGAATTTGCAGAACATTCCGGTGCGCACGGAGGAGGGAAAGAAAATCCGCTCCCTCTTCGTGCCGGGAGAAGGCTATGACTGCTTCATTTCCTCCGATTATTCCCAGGTGGAACTTCGCGTGCTGGCCCATATGTCGGGAGATGAAAGCCTGATCAAGGCCTTCATCAATAAAGAAGATATCCATAGAAGAACGGCGGCAGAAGTCATGGGCATTCCCTTTGAAGATGTGACGCCGGAGCAGCGTTCCCACGCCAAGGCTGTCAACTTCGGTATCATCTACGGCATCAGCGACTTCGGTCTGGCTAAGCAGCTGGGCATTCCGCGGAAACAGGCGGCAGACTACATTGACGCCTACTTCAAGCGCTACCCCAGTATCCACGATTTCATGCAGTCCATGGTGGAAAAGGCAAAGGAAACGGGCCGCGCCGTCACCCTCTTCGGACGGTATCGGGAGCTGCCGGATATTAACAGCAAAAACTTCAACCGCCGCTCCTTCGCCGAACGGACCGCCATGAACACCCCCATCCAGGGCACGGCGGCGGACATCATGAAAATGGCCATGATTGAGGTGTACCGTAAAATGAAGGAAGGCGGCTATAAGAGCCGTGTGCTCCTCCAGGTACACGATGAACTGGTGGCGGAAGTGGTGAACGAGGAAAAAGAAGAAATCGCAAAACTTTTGAAGGAAACCATGGAGTCCGTAGTCACTCTTAAAGTTCCCCTGGTGGCAGACGTGAACGAAGGAAAGAACTGGGCGGAGACGAAATAGTGTGCTAGTGTACTAGTGTTCTAGTGTTCTAGTGTTCTAGTTTACCTGCCCACTAGCTCACTAGCTCACCAGCTCACTAGAGAACATTTTATAAAAAGGAAGTATTATGTATCGTATCGGATTAACCGGAGGCGTCGGCAGCGGTAAAAGCACGGTGTCCTCCTATATGCATGAATTAGGCATTCCTGTCATTGACGGAGACAAGCTGGCCCGGGAGGCGGTGATCCCTGGGAGTCTGGCCATGAACCGGCTGCGGGAAGCCTTCGGTCCCCATATTTTTCTTCCCGACGGCAGCCTGGACCGGCTGAAGGTGGGAGAAATCGTTTTTAATGATGAAGAGAAAAGGCAGAAGCTGAACGGCATTATCCATCCCTACATCTGGTACCGCACCAGGGAGGAGCTTATCCGCGCCCAGGAGGCGGGGTATTCGGTGGCGGTGCTGGATATGCCGCTCCTTCTGGAAATCAGCTGGCAGCTTCGGGTAGAAGAGGTGTGGCTGGTGGAGGTGCCCCTGGAGGTGCAGATTGCCCGGGTGATTTCCCGGGACGGCTTCACCAGGAAGCAGGTCATGGAGCGCATCGGAAAGCAGATGCCCACCATGAATAAGATGAATTATGCCGACGTGATTATCGATAACAGCCGCTCCGTGGAAGATACGAGACGGCAGGTGCGGGAAGCACTGAAGCATGTACCGGGATTTCAATTTCCCAAAGGAATGGAAGAAGCATGAGAGTCGCATTGAAACGCAGGAAAAAAGAGGTACAGAGGCACCAGGGAAACACCGGCGCTATGGTGTTTACTCTTTTGACTGCGCTTCTCTGCGTGCTTTTCCTGTTTCTGGTGGATAATATCCGCTTTTTGAAACCCAGTGAGCAGGTGTCCCATATCATCGTCCAGTGTGCATCGGAGGAGCAGATTTCTCCCAGCCTGCTGGAGGCGGTGATACTGACGGAAAGTAAATTTAACGAAAAGGCGGTGTCCCATGTAGGCGCCGTAGGCATGATGCAGCTCATGCCGGATACGGCCCATTGGATTTCCGAGCAGAGCGGCCTGCCCTCCGACAATCTGGCCAGCCCGGAGCAGAATATCCCCCTGGGCGCCTGGTACCTGAATTATCTTTTGGCAGAGTACCATAATAATGAGGTCTTTGCCCTGGCCGCCTATAATGCGGGCCGCGGCAATGTGGATGAATGGATAGAAAAAAATCACTGGCCGGAGGGCTTTTCCGACATGGATAAGATTCCCTTCCCGGAAACCAGGGAATTTGTGAAATCCGTGGTTTCCGCAAGGGATAGGCTGGAAGCGGAGAAGAAAGGAACGTAGCATGGGAAAAGAAGATAAGCTGGAACAGGAAAGGGCAGAGCGGCGGCAGAAATTCCTGGACTGGGACATTGAAAAGGAGCTGCCTGTCAACATTGAGGGGTACAGGCTTAAACGGCTGGATCGGCAGGAAGGACGGATTTATTTTGCCTTCTGCTGGGAAAATGAAGAAACCGGATGGCAGGTGCGGGCCCTGTTTGATGAGGAAACCATGGATTACATGGTGAAATCGGACCTGCGCCTTGTCACCTTCACGGAAATCGAGCTCATTACCGGCGATTTCGAGGAATTCAAACGAAATATGAAACTCCTGACGCCGAAGTACATTACAAAGGAACTCATCCACCGGGAAAATGTGTCTGTCCTGGTGCGGGGAAAAGGATTCATGGCGTGGGATTACAGTTCCTTCTTTCCGCCGGTGATTGGCCATTATGAACGGGTGATTGAACCCTCCCGGCCCCTCCTGGGCCTCAACGGCTCCTACATTATTGCGTCCTATGAATGCAGGGAAAGGGAGACGGGCATCCTCTTTTTCTACAATGTATACAGAGATGAATATTACGGCGAACTGAGGGCCAAAGGCATTCCGGGCATTATCCACCAGTACGATGCAAAGACCATACCGGACCTGGAAAAAACCATCAGGACCCATCTGGAAAAGGACCTGGAAGAGCTTTACGAGCATCCGGAGATTCCGGACTGATTTCATCATAACAAGAAAAATAATCGTGATTTCATAAAGGGGAGAGAGCCATGAAGAGCAGCGAAGAAGTGGTGATGGAGTATGTACGGCAGCTGGAAGCAATGGAAGAAGAAGTCTCGAAACTGCTGAGTGAGAACCGCATGCTGAAGGGCAGGCTGGAGGGAGCACGGAAGGCCGGCACGCCCGCGGATTCAGAACTTCTGGCGGCAGGAGAGGAAAAGGACCTCTATCCCGGTGAAAGACATGAAATCCTGATGGACATCCTGAAATCCGCCCGGAAGGATATGAAGAAGGGCACCCGGCGGGCGGATATTCTGGATGACCTTATCCATGCCAATCCGGTGAGCGGCGAACCGAAACGGCGCTCCGAAGCGGTGAAGGTGGCGCTGAAAGGATACCGGGGCCTCGATGAGAACACGAAAAGGAAACTGGGAGTCCTTGGCATTGAAGGAAATGAAAAGCACAGCAAACACTACCTCCTTCGATATTATGGCGATTCCCGGTACATGGTCACCATGACAGCCTCCGGCAGCGATGCAGGACGGGGCGGGCTGAACCTGGCCAGCGACATTATCCGTAATTTCTTTTAAGGAATCAGTGCTTCCGTAAATAGGAGGAAATCATGAGGATTCTCATATTCGGCATGGGCGGTATCGGAAGCTTCATTGGCGGCGCCCTGGCAAGGGCAGGGGCTGATGTGTATTTCTATGTCCGGGGAAAGAACAGGGAAGCCATAGAAAAAGAAGGGCTCCATGTGACCTCGGAAATTCTGGGGGATTTCAAAGTTTGGCCCAAAGGCATGGGACAGGATGGAAAACCCTTTGGAAAAATGGACGTCATCTTCTTTGCCTGCAAAGGAAATGGACTGGAACAAGCCTGCCATGACATGGCTTCCATGGTAGGAAATTCCACGGTGGTGGTGCCTCTCTTAAACGGCGTCCTTGTATCGGACTTCATGGCGCCCCTCCTTCCGCCCTGCTTTATAGCCGACGGCACTATACGCGTATTCAGCCATATGGAAAAGCCGGGCTACGTGGTGCAGACCGCAGGCAGCGGGAAAGTGGTGATGGGCATGAAGGACGGGAAGAACCGGCCCATTCTCTACGAACTGGCGGATATACTGCAGAAAGCAGGCATTCCGGCAGAAGTGACCGATGACATTCGTCTGGACAGCTGGGAAAAATACGCCCTCATGGGAACCAACAGCGCCCTCTTCTGTCTCTTCGACGGCCCCGCAGGCAAAGTGCGCTGCCAGGAAAACTACAGAAAAATCGTGGCGGAAGCGGTGGAAGAAGTGATTACCGTGGCCAGAGCCCAAGGCGTCATTTTTCCGGAAACCTATAAAGAAAACTATTTGGCCCTCTTCGACTCCCTCCCCGGCGACACTGTCACATCCCTCTATCGGGATTTAAAGGATGGAAAGAAAACGGAAGATACGGAAACAGAAATGATTCTGGGAAGAATGGTCAAAATGGGAAAAGAAGCGGGCGTGCCGGTGCCATGCTTTGAAAAAGCCTATGAGAAGGCGGCTTTACGGACACGCCCTTTCGGGCGTGCACAGCGAACATGAGTTGCACTAGCTAACTGGATTTGTAGGGGAGCGGCAGCGACCTGAGAACCAAGTGAACCCTTTCCCGTGGAGGAAGTCCCGCGAAGCGGGATAGGGGGTGGCGAACGCAGTGAGCCAATCAGCAGAATGTTTATCATGCCATATGATACGGGAAGGCAATCCCGTAACGCAGGCTCCTTTCTCAGAAAGGAGCTGGGCGAAGCCCTGAGGAACACCGAATTCCCGCCGACTGGTATTTACCAGTAACTGCGACACTATCGGCTTTTACCGAGATCCTTCGCTGTCGCTCAGGATGACAGTTGGAGGCGGGAAGGGAAGCACGTAACGCTGACTTTATACTCATCGCCCGCAGGGCGATACCACACCCTCTGAACCCTGTGAACCTTTTGAACCCTCTGAACCCTTTTTCAAAACCCACGCCCCTATCCTCCGTCGCCTAACGGCGTGCACAGCGAACACATTTTGAAGGAGCGCCAGCGACGCGCAAAATGTAGTGGGTCGTTTCCCCTTTAGGCGCCACCCGCTGGCCGGGCATTAAGGTGTTCGCTTTATGTGCAGGCTATGCTCACATATTAGCCCGGCTCAGAAGTCCTCTGCAGGACTTCTGCCTAAGGAAGGGGGCTAAATACTGCGGCGGAGCCGCCACCTTCCCCCCTGAGCGGAAGCGAACACAACCTTTCTACACAACCCGCCGCCGTCAGGCGGTCCCAACCTGCGCCGTAAGGCGCGCCCCTTTTTTCAAAAACTGCCGCGAAGCGGCTACCACAACCCTCGGGCCATAGGCCCGTCAACCTTTCAAAGGGAAAAGGCGCCGCACTGCGGCGCCTTTTCCCTTTGAACCTTCCGCCCAATCGTGGTACCATAACATAAAAAGAAGTATTACAAGGGAGAGATAGGAATGACATTGGATGAACTGCCCCAGGGGAAGGCGGCAGATGTGACAGCGGTTGGCGGAGAGGGACCTCTGCGCCAGCATTTTCTTGACATGGGCCTCATTCCCGGGGCGGAGGTGACGTTTATCAAGTTTGCGCCTCTGGGAGACCCTATGGAGCTCATGGTGCAGGGCTATGAGCTGACGCTTCGGGTGGAAGATGCAAAAAAGATAGAAATCGACCATGTGCGGGACCGGGACTTGGAGGAAAAGCCCATGAAGATTCCGACACAGGTCAAGCATCCGGGCCTTGGGGAACCGGGGCGGGTGCATGAGCTTTCGCCTTACCACGACGCGAAGCCGGTGGAGGGGAAGCTTGTTTTTGCGCTGGCAGGAAACCAGAACTGCGGGAAAACCACCCTCTTTAACCAGCTCACCGGTTCCAATCAGCACGTAGGCAATTTCCCCGGTGTCACGGTGGATCGGAAGAGCGGTTTCATCAAGGGCCATCCGGACTGCGAAGTGGTGGATCTTCCGGGCATTTATTCCCTGTCTCCCTACACCAGCGAGGAAATCGTGTCCCGCAAGTTTATTTTGGAAGAGAAGCCCAGCGCTATTATCAACATTGTGGACGCCACGAATCTGGAACGGAACCTGTATCTCACCATGCAGCTCATGGAATTGGACGTGCCCATGGTGCTGGCGCTGAACATGATGGACGAGGTGGAGAAGAACGGCGGCTCCATCCTCATTAATGAAATGGAAGAAATCCTGCAGATTCCGGTGGTTCCCATTTCCGCCGCCAAGAACCAGGGAGTGCAGGAGCTGGTGCGCCATGCGGTTCATGTGGCCAGGTACAGGGAAAAGCCGGGCATCCGGGATTTCTGCAGTCCCGAGGACCACAGGGGCGCGGTGCACCGGGCCCTTCACGGCATTATGCACCTCATCCAGGACCATGCGGAAGCAGCGGGCATACCGGTACGTTTTGCCGCAGGCAAGCTGGTGGAAGGGGACCATCTGGTGGAGGAGGCCCTCCATCTGGAAGAAAATGAAAAGGAAATGATAGGTCATATCATTAAACAGATGGAAGAGGAAAGGGGACTGGACCATGCCGCTGCCATGGCGGATATGCGTTTCCTCTTCATCCGTCGCCTCTGCGACAATACGGTGGTGAAACCGAAGGAAAGCAGGGAGCACGCCCGGAGCCGGAAAATGGACCGCATTTTGACCGGAAAATACACGGCCATTCCCATTTTCATCCTCATCATGGGCCTTGTATTTTACCTTACCTTTAACGTCATCGGTGCCTTCCTGCAGGACCTTCTGGCCAGCGGCATCGATGCCCTGACGGAAGAAGTGGACAGTGCCCTCACGGCGGCGGGGGTGAACGGAGCGGTGAAGTCCCTTCTGGTGGACGGCATTTTTACCGGCGTAGGCAGTGTTTTAAGTTTCATTCCCATTATTATGGTCCTCTTCTTCTTCCTTTCCATTCTGGAAGACGGGGGATATATGGCAAGGGTGGCCTTCGTCATGGATAAGCTCCTCCGTAAAATCGGCCTTTCCGGAAGGAGCATCGTGCCCATGCTTATCGGCTTTGGCTGCTCCGTGCCGGCGGTCATGTCCACCAGGACCCTGCCGTCCCTTCGGGACCGGCGCATGACCATCATGCTCATTCCCTTCATGAGCTGCTCCGCCAAGGTGCCTATTTATGCCTTCTTTACGGCGGCCTTCTTCCCCCATACCGGCGGTCTGGTGATGACGGCACTCTACCTGACGGGGGTATGCATGGCGGTGCTGGTGGCTCTCCTTTCCAAGAACACCTTCTTCAAGGGAGAGGCGGTGCCCTTTGTCATGGAACTCCCCAATTACCGTATGCCGGGAGCGAAAAATGTGGGCCGTCTCATGTGGGACAAGGGAAAGGATTTTCTTGAACGTGCCTTCACCGTCATTTTCGTGGGTACCATCATTGTGTGGTTCCTGCAGAGCTTTGACGTGACCCTCAACATGGTGGAGGACAGTAAAGACAGCATCCTGGCCCTTCTGGGCGGCTGGATTGCGCCCCTCTTTTCGCCGCTGGGATTCGGGGACTGGAAAATGTCCACCGCCCTCATCTGTGGATTCATGGCCAAGGAAAGCGTGGTGGCCACCCTTTCCGTGCTCTATGGCAGTGTGGCTGCCCTGGAAACGGCGCTCACTCCCATGGCCGCCTTTTCCTTCCTGATTTTCTGCCTCCTCTATACGCCCTGCATTGCCACCATTGCCTCCGTGCGCCGGGAAAACGGCACCCGCTGGGCTTTGGAAATGGTGGCTTTCCAGTGCGTGGTGGCATGGATTGTATCCTTTATTGTTTGGCATGGAGAGATTCTCCTTTTTGGAAACTGAGAGAACCCAATGAAAAAAATCTACCTCACAGCTCTTTTGACGCTCGTTCCTGCGGCAGCGGGAGCAGAGGTCTATACCCTTCCCGGCATCGTGGTGACGGCGGAGAAACAGAATAAAATCAAAGATACCGCTTTTCTGCCCCATGAGACCATTACAGAAAAGGACATGGAGCGCATGGGCGCCTCCAATGTGGTGGAAGCCCTTTCTACGGCACTGGGCGTGGACCTTTCCTCCGGAAGCCAGGACAGTCAGTCCGTCATGGGCAGCAACCAGCTCATGCTGCGTGGCATGAACAGCAGCCAGACCCTGGTCCTTGTGGACGGCCACCGTCTGGCCGACGAGGACACGGCGTCCTCCAAAAACATGACCCTTCTGCAGCGTTTTGACCTGTCCCAGGTGGAAGAAATCAATGTTATCCGCGGCGCCGATGGCGTTTCCTACGGTTCATCCGCCATGGGCGGCGTCATTAACATTAAAACGAAGAAACCGGGCAGTGGAGAAAGCAGCGGCGGATTCCGTCTGGGAGAAGGGGAAAATACACTGTATTTCCATGAGGATCCAAAGGGGGAGGGCCCCTTCCATCTGGCCGTCAGCGGAAGGATAACCAAAGTAAGGCCCCTTTCCTTCCGGCGGGACAGCTATTCCCGAAACATTCACTATGACGGTTTTGACGTGCCCTCCTACGGCATCCGCCGCTATGCAGGGCTGGACGGGCTCTATGATTTCCAAAACAGCGCGAAAAATACACTTCGCTTCAAGGCGGACTATTTTGACGAGGACACGGACATGCGTTTTTCCGATGCCTCCATGAATGCCTATGGCGGGAACGTGGTACTTCAGAAAGATGAGAAAAGCCATACCGAAAGGACCCAGTGGGATACGTCCCTTACCTACGAAGGAAAGACAGAAAGAAATGAATACAGCGGCCAGGCCTACTACAGCCGCCTCAGGAAATACAGCGAAACATGGAACGGACGGCCCGATTTCAAAGGGCAGATAAATAATCCTCGTGTGCCGGAATCTGTGCTTTCAAATCTGAATAATCTCTTCAAACCCTGGGACTACGACCGCGCTTTCTATGAAATCTGGGGATTCAGCGGAAGAAACACCATGACCTTCGGCAGCCACAGCCTCACCTTTGGCGGCGAATGGGAAAGGAGCACCTACACCGGCACCAGACTTTCCCATGAAACCTACTCCGGCAGCGGAAGCAAGGGCGAAGAGGTCCATGAACAGGCAGGCGGTGCCTTCTATATGTCCGACATCTGGGACATAAACTCCCGCCTCACCTTCCGCCCGTCCCTGCGGTTTGAGCGGGACAGCAGTTACGGCTTCATCGGCGTACCGGCGGCAGGCCTTTCGTACAGGGTGAATGACCACATGACATGGAAGACCAATTACGGCAAGGGCTTCCGGGCGCCCACCATCAGTGAAAGGTATATCCACCTGGACCACATGGGGGTCACGGTGGACGGAAATCCGGACCTCAAAGCAGAAACCTCCAAAAGCTTTGACACAGGCCTTTCCTGGCAGGCGGGAGAGACGGCGTGGCAGATTTCATGGTTTCAACAGAAAGTGAAGAACCTCATCGATTATGAAGAAATGGCAGGCGATGCCATGAAATACAGGTATGTAAACAGGAAAAAAGCGGACCTGAAGGGCATGGAAGCAGAAATTTCCCATGCCCTTTCTCCCCGCTGGACAGTGCGGGGTACCTACACTTATCTGGACGGCAGGGACAGTTCCGAAGACACCCGCCTCCCAAATCGCAGCCGCCACACCGCCATGCTGTCCCTTTCCTACGACAGTAAAGATCCCTACGGCTTCTCCGGCATGGTCTGGTCCACACTTAAAAAGGACTTCTACTTCGATGACAGAAACTACAGCTGGAACGAATTGAACCTGTCCCTCCAAAAACACTGGGGCAAAAGCCTTACCGCCGCCTTCGGCCTCTATAACCTGCTGGACAGGGAAATAGACACACTCTACATCCACGGCCGTTCCTGGTTTATGGGCATGGAAATGAAGTGGTAGGAATGCGGCCTTTCGGCCGTGAGGGGTGACGGCCCTTCGGGCCGAAGGTTCTAAAGGGGCTAAAGTTTGACACGCCTTAGGCGTGAGGGTTGTGGTGGGCGGCTTCGCCGCCAGTATGATAAAACCAAACAACCGCCCTGACGGGCGAAGGAAAACATGCAAACCGCGCCTTTGGCGCGTGGGAAATGCACCCCTTCTGCCGCCTGCGGCGGCGTCTCCCCCGGAGGGGGAGATTTTAGCGGCGCTATGGAATGAGCAACTTAAGTTAGCACTAAGGTAAGCGGAGAGCAGACTTCCCCCTCCGGGGGAAGTACCGCCGAAGGCGGGGATAGGGGTGCATTTCCAACGGGCGCCAGCCCGGTTTTATGGTTTTCGCTGCCTCTGGCAGCGCTGCTGCCAAAGGCAGCATATATACTCATCGCCGTCAGGCGATACCACACCCTTTGAACCCGCCTGCTGGAAGCGGGCAGAACCCTCTGAACCTTCTGAACCCGGCCGCGAAGCGGCTCCAATGGCGATACCTTCCCCTCTGAACCCTTTGAACCTTCTGAACCCTCTGAACCCTTCTGAGCCCTATGAATACTATTTCCCCGAAATTTCCCCCAAAAAGTACTTGACAGAGTGACAAGAGGGGGTTATTATATACACATCTTCAGACAACCAAACGAACTGAAACAAGCTATGAACGAGACAAAAGGTCTGCTGAGTTAATCTTCAGAGAGCCGGTGTATGGTGTGAACCGGTAGATGGCAGCATTCATAATATCCCTCGAGAGCTCTTACACCGAAACAAGTAGGTGCAGGCGTTCATTCACGTTACGAATAGGACTACAAGTATAATGTAGGGTGGTACCGCGATAATCGCCCCTATCTTCTGACGAAGGTAGGGGCTTTTCTTATAGGTGGTACCGGTTAATTTGCAGTCCGTAAGTGATAAGTGGGAGTGGTACCGCGCATAAAGCGCCTCCGCCGGTGGAAACACCGGCGGAGGTTTTTATTTTCCCGTTTCATCTACGTTTGGTATTATTTTTTTGAAAGAGGGATAAACTATGCAGAAAAAATGGTTAAAAGGAATGGCAGCAGCTGCTGCATTAACAGTAATGGCAGGCGCATTTGCAGGATGCGGTGGAGATAAGAAGGCAGCTGCCAGCGGCGCTGCCGGCGGACAGACTGTAAAACTGGGCTTTGTAACCGCCTATACCGGCCCCGGCGCAGCTTATGGCCAGGCCATGAAAGACGGCGTTGATCTGGCCGTTGAAGAAATCAACAAGGATCCAAACACTAAGGTAAAAATCGACCTCAAGACCTACGATACCAAGCTGAATAAATCCGAAGCCATTAATGCTTTTAAGAAATGCATTGAACAGGATAAAGTTCTTGCTATCGAAGGCCCCATGACCTCCGGCGAAATGTTTGCAGCTGGCCCCATTGCCCAGCAGTCCAAAGTCGTAGCCTTCGGCACCGGCACCACCGCCACCGGCATCACCGACATCGGCGACTACATCTTCAGAAATGCAATCCCCGGCAAACTGGCTATTCCGGTTACCCTGAAAAAAGCGCATGATAAACTGGGATTCAAGAAAGTAGCCGTTCTTTATTCCAATAACAACGACCAGATGGTTCGTGAAAACGATATTTACCAGGAAGAACTGAAGAAGATGGGCGTAGAAGTAGTAGCTACCGAAACCTTCGCAGATAAAGATACCGACTTCTCCGCACAGCTCACCAAGATTCAGGCTGCCAACCCTGATGTGATCTGCGTAGCAGGCCTCTATCAGGAAGGCGCTCTCATCGTTAAGAAAGCTCGTGAAATGGGCATGACCCAGCCTGTCATCGGCAACAACGGCTTTAACAGCCCGGCATACATCCAGCAGGCCGGCGATGCAGCAAACGGCACCCTCGTAGCTACACCGTGGAATCCGGAAAGAAAGACCGACAAGGCCCAGAACTTCCGCAAAGCCTTCGTTGCTAAATACGGTCACGAACCGGATCAGTTCGCTGCCCAGGCTTATGACGCTATGTACGTCATCCACCAGGCTGTGGAACAGTCCGGCACCACCACCGATAGAAAGAAATTCCGTGACACCCTGGCTAATATCAAAAACTTCGAAGGCGCTACCGGCAAATTCGAATTTGACCAGAACCGCGATCCGAAGATGGACCTGGACGTGCTGGAAGTTAAAGACGGCAAATGGGTTCCTTTCGCTTAATGGTTTAAAAAGCGCATAGCCTTCCCTAAAAGGAAATGGGGAATTCGTGGATAGGACAGGACGAGCAGTCCCTGACGCTGCTATGTCCCTATCCATATAGTTTTTCCCCAGACAGAACCGCAGTGCATCCCTACGCACTGCGGTTTTGTAGTGGACAGGACTTCGGCGTGAGGGTGGTGGTGGGGGGCTTTCAAAAAGAAGGGGCGCCAGTTTGGATAAGACCTTTACAACCGGGCTTTCGCCCGTTGGAAAACAAGCCGACTTCCCTGTCGGGCGATGGAAAAGCGGCCCCCTTTGGTGGCTGGCGCCACCACCTTCTCCCCCGCAAGCGGTGGGACAATAAAGCTCCGCGAGGCATTTCATCCATAAGTTTCTCTATAGTAAGCACGGGTTGTTGTGCCCCCGCACAGCGGGGTGGCAAGGGAACTGGATTCGTAGGGAGCCCTTGGGCGACTGAGAATCCAGTGACACGCTTCCCACCGGGGCAAAGGTGGTGCCGTAAGGCACCAAAGGGGGAAAAGCCACAGGAGGTGGCTAATTCAGCAGAATGCTGACCTTACTGATGGATAAAACCTTTAAAACCGCCCTGCGGGCGTGGAAAAGCCATACTACCGCGCCTTTGGCGCGTGGGAAATTCACCCCTTTTGGTGCTAACGCACCACCTTCCCCCGGAGGGGGGGGACTTTTCCCGTCGCTATAGAATGAGCAACTTAAGTTAGCACTAAGGCAAGCGGAGAGTAGACTTCCCCCTCCGGGGGAAGTACCGCCGCAGGCGGGGATAGGGGTGCATTTCCGACGGGTGAAGCCCGGTTTGTTCGCTTTTTACACCCGTAGGGCGGTTGTTTGTTTTTCCATTTCGCGAAGCGAAATTATATACTCATCGCCCGCAGGGCGATACCTTCCCCTTTGAACCTTCTGAACCTTTTGAACCTTCTGAACCCGGGCCGCTCAGCGGCCCCATTGCGATACCACAACCCTCAGCCCCTAAAGGGGAAACGACTCACTATGATTTGTGCGTCGCTGTGCTCCTTCAAATCATGTTCGCTGTGCACGGCGAAGCCGCTGTCAAACATAAGAACCCTCCGGCCGAAGGCCGGTCAAACTCCAGAACCTTTTTCCGCCCCTCTGAACCCTCTGAACCCTTTGAACCCTCAGCGTGCCCGCGCCCACAGGCGCCCTTTTTTTAACTGCGGCGTCAGCCGCCACCACAACCTTCGGGCCCCAAGGGCCCGTCAAACCTAAGAACCTTAAGAACCCTCAGAACCTTTTCTTCATTCCCATTTCTAATCCAATGTTCCATTGCACTTATCGAACGGTCATTCTATAATAAAAGTAGAACGTTTATTTCGCAAAAATAAGTTTGATGGAGGAAGCTATGGGCGAGCGGATATATGTGTGTATCGATTTAAAAAGCTTCTATGCTTCAGTGGAGTGCGCGGCCCGGGGGCTGGATCCTTTTACGGCGGACCTGGTGGTGGCGGATCCCACCAGGGGGCCCGGTGCCCTATGTCTGGCGGTGAGTCCGGGGCTGAAGGCTAAGGGAGTGCGGAACCGGTGCCGCCTTTTTGAGATTCCCCCTTCCCTGAAGTACATGATTGCACCGCCCCATATGGGACTTTACATGGAGGTGTCCGCCGATATTTACCGGACCTATCTCACCCTTTTCGCCAAAGAGGACGTGTATCCCTATTCCATTGATGAATGCTTTGTCCACGTGACGCCATACCTCTCCCTCTACGGGAAGGATGGCATGGAAATGGCATCCATGATGATGAAGGCGGTCTACGACAGAACCGGCATCTGTGCCACCGCCGGCGTGGGGACGAACCTGTTTCTGGCAAAAATCGGCATGGACATCGTGGCCAAGCATGTGCCGGAGCACATCGCTTACCTGGACGAAACCCTTTTCCGGGAAAAACTGTGGCATCACCGGCCCATTACGGATATCTGGAACATAGGGCATGGTATTGCCCGGCGCCTTGAGAAATACGGGGTATACGACCTTTACGGCGTAACCCTCCTTCCGGAAAAGGTGCTTCACCGGGAATTCGGCGTCAATGCGGAGTACCTCATCGACCACGCCCACGGCCGGGAATCCTGTACCCTGGAGGACATCCGCTCCTACCGGCCGGAGAACCGTTCCATCAGCACGGGGCAGGTGCTTTTTGAGGATTACACCTACGAAGAGGGACTGCTTCTGGTCTATGAAATGGCGGAGGTGCTGATTCAGCAGCTGCTGGCAGAAGCGCTGGCAGCCCGGGGGATTTCCCTTTACATAGGCTATTCGGGACGGAAACGGAAGGGGACCGGCGGCAGCCGGAAACTGGATGGCTATACCGACGTGCCGGAAGACATATGGCAGGCATTCAGCCGCCTTTACCGGGACAAGGCCGCCCGCGGGGAGGGCATCCGCACCATCCGCATGAGCTTGGACAATGTGGCGCCTGCTTCCTCCGTGCCCCGCCGTTTCTCCCTCTTCCGTTCGCCGGAGGAAGAAGAAAAGCAGAAAAAGGTGGAAATGGTGATGCTGGAAATGAAAGAAAAATTCGGAAAAAATGTACTGCTTCGGGGGATGAACTATTTCCCCAAGGCCACCCTCAGAAGCAGGAACAGTCTTATAGGAGGTCATCATGAGTAGCACAAAAAGAGCCCGCCAGTTCCTCCCCTTCGATGGACTTTCCGGCTACGCCGTCCTTCTGGCAGAAAGCGGGAGGGAAAAGGAAGAAAAAAGGCCGCTCTCCGAAGACCGGGCGGCGGCGCTGGATGAAATGGTGGGCTGCCTGAAGAAAAAGGACCGGGTGGAAGTGGTTTTCTATGATAAAGACCACTACCGCAGCCTGCAGGGAACTGTGGAAATGGTGGACAGCATTGGACGGAAACTCTGCCTGGCAGGAGTAAAGATTCCCTTTGGGGATTTGTGGGAAGTTAAACTGGACATGCCTTCGGCGTGAGGGGGGGGCTGGCGGCTTGCAGCTGAGACCGGGATCGGGGAGCCCCGCTTCCCACCGTCATCCTGAGCGACAGCGAAGGATCTCCGTAAGAATAGTAAGTGAGCAGAACGCCGATAAATACCAGTCGGCGGGGCGGTGCTTCCCTGTATTCCCGAAGGGGCCTGCGGCCGTGGGCCGCAGAGGGGCGTATGGCATCCATCGGGCCTTCCGGCCCTTGGTGCCAAGGGTTGTGTCGCTGTCGCTCAGGGGGCAATGGCCGTGGTAGGCGTAAATAAGTTTTCCTATAACAATCGCCCCTTTCCAATTAATGGGGGAGACGTCGCTCATAGGTGACAGAGGGGGTGCATTTTACACTTTAAAAAGGCGCCAGTATGTATGAAACCTTTACAACCGCCCTTACGGGCGAAGGGAAAACAAGCCAACCGCCCTTTGGGCGATGGAAAAGCGCCACCACCTTCGCCACGGTGTAAAGCGTGTCACTGGATTCTCAGTCGCCCAAGGGCTCCCTACGAATCAAGTTCCTTTGCCACCCTTTAGGGGCCACCCGCTGGCCGGGCTTTAAGGTGTTCGCTTTGTGTGCAGGCTATGCTCACATATTAGCCCGGCTCAGAAATTCTCTGCAGGATTTCTGCCTAAGGAAGGGGGCTTTTGCTCTACGCCACGCAGAGCTGGTGATACAAAAGCAAATCCCGTAACGCTGACTTTATACTCATCGCCGCAGGCGATACCTTCCCCTTTGAACCCTTTGAACCCTTTGAACCCTTTGAACCCTTTGAACCCT
>ERZ791907.234-NODE-234-length-71321-cov-17.810681_pt1 | contig 71321 bp, 71 predicted proteins | sample MGYA00510145_ERZ791907 | MGnify/ENA primary metagenome ERZ791907 (study PRJEB30046, sample SAMN00792089) | human gut metagenome | study: EMG produced TPA metagenomics assembly of the A metagenome-wide association study of gut microbiota in type 2... | reverse complement strand
CTATCTCTCTTTTCTTTTTTCTTAATTTTGTCCAATATCTATTGTAGCACTACAAAAATTGAAATAGACATTTTTATGCAACTATTGACACGAACTTCAAAATAAGTTATAATAATATTGGTTGATTGTTTACAAATGCGTAAACATTTAACTTGGATATTTGCATTGGTCATAAAAATGTAGAAAATCATAGTTTATGGGAGAAAAAATGTCAGACGTTATATTGCACCCGGACAAACTTAGTGCGAAAGTTTGTAATAAAGAAATATCAGAGGATACACCCACCAAACTGTATGTAGAGGTAATAATAGCACTTATATCACTTTCACCTTGGATAGTAGGTAAAAAGGAAACGCACTTCACAGCAGATGCTGAGCGTGCGGCACTTTACACAGGAAAAACGAGACAATGTCAGATAAATGGTAAGACAGTATATATAAAAACAGGATTGTCCACAAAAGATAAATGGAAAGGTATAGAGAAAACTTGTGAATTGGAAAAGCTAAGTTTTGAAATGGTTTTAGATAATACTCAGCCTGTGGAGAAAGTAACTGAAACAATAAAGAAAGTTGTAAAACCTGCAGAGAATCAGGATAGCGTTGAGCTTTCTCCGGAAGATGTTATTGATGATTACATCGAGCTGCTCCAGCTGCACTTAGATGATACTCTTTACGCGAAAAAAAATTGTGATTTTTTTGGTAGCATACGTTTGGAGGACTATTTTCTTAACTTACCCAAAAGTAAACAAAAAGTTCTGATAAATGCCAGAGAGCCACAGAACCATAAAGAAAAGTACTTCAAGATGGATTTCTCAATAAATGGAGATATAGTGTACTATAACAATATTTCATCCATACCTTTGACAGAATTAGAAAAATATGCAGAGCTAGGATACGCAAACGCAATGTATTATATGAGCCTTTGGTATGGTTCTGGATATATTGGAGTTAAAAAGATTCGTGAGATCTCCAAGGAAGATCCACACAGGTTTGTACCTATGAAGGAAGTTCCGTGTATACTAAAGCCTGATTATAGCAAAAAAATGAAGTATCTATACGGAGCATATGAAAAAGGTCACGCAATGGCAACTTATGCTTATGCATGTGAGAGGATGCAGTTTTACAGGAACAATTATAGCACTGGCCGTGAAGATGAGCTTATTGAGCTATTTACTCAGGCAAAAGGAAAAGGTATAAAAGATGCTGAAATAATGCTTAGATATTTTAAGCAGCCTAAGAATACAGTTGTTTTTAATAAGTTTGCTATGTTTGGCAGTTATAGCTTTGCTAGCAATTTGGGAAATATTCCTGATTTTGATATGTTTTACAAGGCTGAAAAGAAAGATTTTGTACACACAACAATAATTCAGCATAATGGTTACTTATATTATTTCAAAAAAGATGCAAAATTCGCAGGAGGTAACAATACAAGGCAGTCACCATATTGTATATGCAAAAAGCCATTGACTGGAGGACCGGAGATCGTGATTCATCGCTTTTTGCATAAAATAACAAACGGATATGTGATAAGCAACATATGGAATGATAATATGGATCCTGCTTTGCCAGAAAGCATTTATGATTTTGGCTCTGAGATTTATTTTGGAATTTATAACTATAAGATCTATATAAATGAGCAGGATGATATTCTTTGCCTGGATCTTGATGGTCGATTGGTCAAGCGATTTAATATGCCTAGAAATTATAAATATAGAATTGTTTGTCCTATTGGTGTTGATGGCGGATTACTGACATTTAATCCTCGACTTGATGAAATGTATTATTATGATTTTTCGGATAAAAGTTTGCAGAAGATTGCTGATCTCAAGTATATTATAGCGATAACAAATAAAGAAGTATATTATACGAAAACAACGGCACAAAAGGCAGTTTTCGTTTATGATGTTAAGACTAAAACATCTTCAAGGATAAATAAAGTATATTCTGGTTTGAAAAAAAATACTGTAGTGGCTATTGATGCAGAACATGAGATAATCTACTATGCAGAAAACACTTCTGGAGATATCTGCAAGAGCAGGATATTAGGAATAAATAAATATGGTGAGATAGTTGACATATGGCAAAAGCCGAGATTTATCGATTATATATTTACTTTTACTTCTCAGAATAGAAGTACATTGACGTTTAATGGTAAAAATTATGTTGTATCACTAACTGATGATTTTAATCATTCTAATGAAATATGTTATTCTTTGAAACATTGTGATTTAGAACAACAAAAAAAGATAACCAATATGTTAAAAAATACTGTTGTTGCTTTTGATCGCTGTGGAAATGCTATGTGCTTGTATAAAGCCTTTGATGGAGATGACCAGTATAATAAAATGCTCAGACCATTCAAATACTTTACGGATGATTATTTGCTTGTGCCATATGGTAATGTGGTATATAGTGCACTAAGCTTATATTCAACAAAACCACAAGGCCAAAGAAAAGATTTTTATTCTCCGATAATGTGATATATAAGATATACAAATAGAAAAATCATAGATAACATATTGAAAGGTGTGGATAGCTTGCTTGGAAAAACACATATGATGGTGGGCATTGCGGCAAACTTGGCACTGACACGTCCTCAAAGTGTGGCTGGTATTATCACAGCTGCTGGAGTTGGTGCTGTGGGTGCACTCATAAGCGATATTGATGTTGGCACATCTGCGTCACATAAGGAGGCGGATAAAGTTGTTGGTTTAACGGTCTTAGTTGTTATCGCCACTATCGCTTTGGAGTATTTCACAAATATAAAGCTTTTGAATAAGGTAGCAAATGACAGCGGCACATTGCGGATAGTTTTAGGCGTGATCTTATTTGTGGCAGTATGTGCTTTTGGCAAAGAACAACCACACAGATCGTTTATGCATTCGTTTTTAGCGCTTGTACTTTTGGATATAGCTATCGGACTTGTGTATGTGCCATTCGTGCCGTATTTTACTATCGGTTTTCTGTCACATCTTGCGACAGATATCTTTAACAGACGAAAGGTGCGGCTGTTGTATCCTTTAAAGGGTGGAGTGAGTTTGAATCTTTTTCACGCTCACGGAACTGCAAACAATGTGTTCTTTGCAGTTGGCAGCTTTGTCTCCGCCGCAGAGGTGGGGCTGCTTTTACTAAATAGATAAAGATCAAAAGTGATCTATTACAAGAAAATTATAGTATTAGATGGGAAGAGAAAATATGAGGAAAACAGATAAGGTAAATATCCTGTACAGGATCGCCTCTGGGGAATATGTTCAGCTTTCTTCAGATGAGCGCAGAGAGTTGGGTAAGTATAGAGTCGATAATGTTGGAAAGCCGCTGAATACCAAGACCAATGTAAGTCAGTATGTCACGGCTGTTGATAACGGATACAGAAAGTCATTTTATGATTGGTGTCTTGATAATAATAAAGGTGACAGACGTATGAAAGCTGGCAAAGAAAGCTCTTTGAAAGCTTTTAATCAAGGACAGAGTTTTGGCGTTGCAGCCACGGGTTGGCTTGTATGGGGTCTTGCACTTTATTGGCTTTTTGGAGAAAAATTAGCTGTTGGTGCTTGTGCGATAATAGGAGCGATAGTTTCACTGGCTCTATTTAAATTAAATCGACAGGGGTCGACCTTCACTTGCATCATCTTGCCTATTATCATAGCTGTGATATGTGCAACAAGGTAGTCGTTACATTTTGAATAAAATAATATGATATGGAGGAACTGATATGAGCTATACTATGCTAAAAAATCCTGTGAAGAAGATATGTCTGGATGCTAACAGTTTTGAGAAAGCTGCCCTTGATTTTATCAGAGATAGTTGTCAGGGTCTGAGGTTCGATATGTCTAAGGCGGTCAACATCGACTCTGACAAGCTTGATTTTGAGGGAAAAAGCCTTAAATATGGTCAGATACCATATAATATGGAGAAAGATGTTGACAGACTGTGTCTTGAAAATGCAGTATCACAGTTTTTGAAAACCGGTAAAAGAGATGACGCTTTTAATGTGTATTTCTGTTATCTTGATATGTTTATCGGCGACTATGAGAAAACCAGAAGAATGATAGAACTGCTTTCAGAATTTGAGGCCAACGGAAGCAGTCTTCTTATGAGACATAGAGATCATTACTCTCATTCTGTATATGTATTCTGTCTCGGACTGGCTATATATCAAACAAATAAGATATATAGAGATACTTATAACAAGTATTATGATCTTAAAGATGAACACGCTGCGGCTTGTCATTACTTGCAATATTGGGGAGCAACGTCCCTTTTCCACGATATCGGATATCCATTTGAGCTGCCGTTTGAGCAGTCCGCTTCTTATTTTGAAGTTCACGGTAAGAAGCGTTCAGAAGGACCATTTATGGCTTACCAAGCGATAGGCACATTCACCAAGCTGAGCGACAAGACGACAAAAGCACTAAATGATATGTTTGGCACAGATAATATCACATCGACTGATGAATTGTTTGCAAAGGTTTTGGCTGATAAGATCGGTGATGTATATGGATTCACAGAGCAGGAAATGCTTGAGTGCCTTCAGCAAAAAGCCGGTCATCCAGATAAATTCAATTATTTTATGGATCACGCTTATTTCAGTTCAACTGTGCTTTTCAAAAAGCTGTTTGAAGAATTGGACGTGACAATAAATAGTGAATATCTTGACGCTCTGACAGCGATACTTATGCACAACAGTCTCTATAAATTCAATATTGCTCATTATAAGAGTGAAGGCAATAAGCCTTTTAAGGCTGAACTGCATCCGCTTGCATATATGCTTATGCTTTGCGATGAGCTGCAATGTTGGGACAGAACTGCATATGGCAGAAATTCCAAGAGAGAACTTCACCCGATGGGCTGCAGTTTTGATCTTTCTGGTAACAATGTCAAGGTAACATATCTTTATGATGAAAAGGAAATACCAAAGATAAATGCCTTTAAAGATTCATACATTGAATGGCTCCAAGACCCGAATGGCATGGAAGAGCCTAAAATGAAAGCATATTCGGGTATGTTTATAAAGCATAATGGCATATCCTCATTCCAAGCAGATATAGAGAGGATAGTTGATCTTACAGAAATACGTCTTTCTGTTGATACAGGTCTGTCTCAGAATATACATCAGGGCAATTCGAGTTATTTGTCTGAAAGCAGATTCATAAATCTTTATAATTTTGCGATGATCTTGAATGGTCGTTGGAACAATGCAGCTTGGAAGGCAGCAAAGACAGCAGGACAGGAAGAAAAATTCTTGTCGGACGAGAACATTATTAAAGAATTTTCGGAATCGTTCAAGTCGCTTTCACTTGAATACAAGCTTACGAACATTAATCAGGCGAAGGCTTTTGCAAAATATATGAATGCAATAGGCTGTTTCTATACTGATAAACCTGTTGATTTTGAGCTTGTTGAAAGCTTTACAGCAGATGAAATGGTGACCATAGGCGTGCTTGAGCACCAAAGATGGCTTCAGGAGCATTATGATATGGGCTGGGTGTACGGAACGCCAGAAAAGAAAGATCGTGATTTTCTTAGACAGCATATGGATATGGTACCAGATCACAATGAAAACGAATATACGATATCGCTACAAGAGGCTAAAAACAATTATAAGAGACTTGATAAAGAGGAGCAGGATAAGGATACAGACCCAATGGAGTGTATGCTTGCAATGCTCAAAATGTTTGACGGACTTAGAATTTATAGATTGAAGTAGGAGGATAATTATGGCACAGGAATTGGAGGGTCTTGAATACCTTAAGGCAAACAAAAAACAGGTTGAGAAAATGACGTGTGATACGGGAAAACCATATGCTTTTATAAGCTATTCCCACGATAATCACGATTCGGCAATAGTTCATACTGTTTTTAAAAAGCTCTATGAGAGAGGCTATAATCTTTGGATAGATACAGCAAATATGCCTTATAATGAAAATGATTGGCGTAATGCGGCGTTTCGCGCATTAACGGTCGGTAAGTGTCAATTAGCTTTTTTCTTTAGAAGTGAGAACTCTGGAACAAAGGATACTGTTAAGGACGAGCTAGAGAAAATAAAGAAAATAAGAAAGATAAAAGCAATTGTCGCAATAGATATCTGGGAAGATGAAAGCAATAATGCAGAGCTATTTGAAGAAAAAATTCTTAATAGTGAGAATATAAAGCTTATAACGACATATGAAGCTGTTTGTAAGGTTGTTCGTATAGATTGCAAGGCACTTAGATTATACGCTGATTTTAATAACGATATTGACGCACTAGTCAACGAAATGGCATCAGTACTTGAACAGTATGAAATATCTAGTGACAAATCAAGATCAAATCCTGCAAATAATGCAGAAAATGTTGTAGTTGAAAAGCCACAGATAGAAAAGCCGCAGGCAGCAAAGCCGGATACATCTGAAACAAAACAGGAGGTCTCAGCACCCGTCAACAGACCGACCAAGAAAAAGAGCCCTTCTGAATACAGATATACTATTTTTGGTAAGGAACATTACGCTGGTTCTGGCGGACAGGGTCAGTTGATGTTTGACGCTTTTGAAGCGCTGACAGAAAGATATCCTCAGAAAGCAGAGGAGTTGACTGAGTTTAGTTCTGTTATACAGGCTGAAAAGGTAGATGGCAATGATAATCCGCCTGTATATTTTAGAACAAAGAAAAGATTTACTGTTGCTGGCAAGGATTATTATGTAGGAACAAGCTTTAGTTTGGCTGATAAGTTGACCCAGATAAAGAAAATGTTCCAAAAATGCGGTGAGTCTCCCGACGAATTTGTTCTGTTGAAGGAGGGCGAAACTGTTCCTAAGCCTTCAAATAATATCAGTTCTGAAGAGCCTAAGCCAGCGGTGAAAACTGAGCCTGTCCATACGACGGCAGAGAACACTTCGACAACTGCTGTTACAGATGAATATGTGTATACAATATTCGGCGAAGAGTATCGTGCAGGTTCTAAGGAGCAGGGCAAGCTTATGTATGACGTCTTTGAAGCGCTTACAAAGAGATTCCCTCAAAAAGCAGAAGCAATGACCGATGCGACCTCAGTTGCTTTAGCTGATACCGTAGAGTATGCAAATGACACCAAGCGTGCATATCCTACATATTTCAGAGCGTGCAAAAAATTTGAAGTTGCCGGAAAGACGTATTATGTAGGAACGAGCTACGGATTTAAAGATAAAATTGGTCAGATCAAAAAAATGCTCAATATCTGTGGAGTACCGCAGAGTACTTTTCATTTGGTAAGTTACCCTGAATTAGCTAAACGTCCTCGTTTGTAATTAAATGTATAGTGATCTTATGGCGTTATCAGTATTGATATTGGTACTGATAACGTCATTGATCGATTATAGGAAGATTTTATGGAGAAAGTAATAAAAAAGATATTGCCGATAATATGTTTGGTGCCATTGGTCATAGGTTTTATTGGCTATATTGTGGCTGGGGAAAACGTATCAGATTCCCTTTATGGCAGCATAACACTATATAGTATGAGTATGACTTTTGACAGTCATAACGGCTATATAGAACTTGCCAGGTGGACAGCACCACTCGTATCTGCAACATTGATATTATCAATAATCAGCAAGATATGGAACTCGCTAGTGTGGAAAATAAAGTGCTTTTCAAAGGATAGCGTAGCCGTTTATTCAGATACGGATATTGACATTTCATTTGAAAAAGGCACAAAAGCTATATACCCAGGAAATGAATTTAAAACGGCAGCGAGATCTCACATACTATTGTTCTCATCTGATCTAAAGAACTTTGATTTCTATGCTAAAAATAAGGATAGGCTCAAGGACAAGGCTGTCTTTCTTGGATTAAGGGAGCTTGAATCAGGGCTTATCAAGGAATCAGGGAATATCACTATTTTTGATGTGAATAATTCTATCGCAAGAGTTTTGTGGAAAAAGATCAGAGTGTGGGAATTGAATAAAAAAGAACTCGATATAGTTATATATGGCGATAGTATTCTGGCACAGCATATATTAAGTTGTGCATTGCAGTTGAATTTGTTCTCGACAGACCAAAAAGTAACTTATCACATTATATCTAAAAGCGGAAACTTTTTTATAAAGCACTCGGATTTTAGAACATTCAATAACGATCATCTGGTGCATTATACTTCTTTAAATGAAAGTGCTTGGGATGTTATAAAAAAAGCAGATATAGTTATTTCTGCTGATAAAGTGACTGCAGAAATGGTGCAGGAACTTGCTCTTAACGCACATTACGGAAAAGTATATTATTACTATAAATCAAGCAGCTTGTGCCAATATTTTGATCTTGATAATATTGAGTGTTTTGGTGCTGATAGTGAAATTTATACTGATGATAATATCCGCAAACAGAAATTGATAGAGACAGCGAAAAAGTTAAATGAAGAATATGCTGTTAACTATGGCGGTAAAATGGACTGGAACGAACTTTCGGGCTTCTTGAAGAACTCTAACATATCATCTGCGGACTTTAATGAGGTCATCACAGAACTTTCAGATAGATCAAATGCAGAAAAGCTTGCCGAGCTTGAACATATACGTTGGTGCCGTTTTCATTATCTGAATTATTGGAAACAAGGTGTTCCCGATAATGGAAAGATAAAAGATCCTAAGAAAAGGATACACAAAAACTTGATGCCATATTCCGAATTAAGTGAAGATGACAAAAATAAATGTCGAGATATTGTTTATATGGCAATTAAGAGGAAGAATGGCTCACGGTCATAGTTTTTAAAAAGCAACCGCTCTGTACTTTAATCTTCCCAAAGTACAAAGCGGTTGTTTTTTTTATTGTTCAACTTTTCCTTCCTTGATGAAGCCGTTGCGTGAATGATACGATATCCTTTTCTGCCCTCCGTTATGGCTTGTTAAAAGTCCTTGCAAATAAAGGTTTTCTCGTAACCATCAAATTCTCCGTACCCTATCCCAAAAAAATCAGACCCTGCAAGGGATCACCATCCCTGCAGGGTCTGATTCATCGTCTTTGAATTTGAGATTTTTGTCTACATACCTAATCATATTGTATTTAATCCTGTATAATAAAACTTGACACATACAAAACAATCAAAGTATAATAAAAATAAAGTAGTGTGTCATCAATGGGAACAGGAAAACAATATGATGAAGAGTTTAAAAAGCAGGCAATAAAGCTCGCAAAGGAGATTGGCACCAAGGCAGCATAAATTCTTTTTCTTCTGAAAGATATGCTTCTCTTCAGCTGCCGTGACGTTCAATTTCGCTGCTCGGTCAATCACCGCTCTTACTGTTTGATGGGAGCTTCTCACAGAGAATTCAATGTTTCTTTGGCTATACCCCTGTGAATAAAGCTCTAAGATTTTTCGATAGTTCGTCATATCCGAACCTCCTATATTCAAGTCACACATTTTTGTTTGCTATGAATATTTATACAGGGCTCAAATAGGTGCGGTCAATGCATTGGTAAAGGTGCGGTTTTAAGTGCGGCAGAGTGCGGTTTTAAGTCCGTGCAGTTGCGGTTCTGTGGGCGGGATATACACTTAGTGCCGCTTCCATAAACATCTACTTTTAACCCATTGCAGCAACATCTGCATATATTAAAATTCAATCTGTGGTTCAGAACTGTGAAATTTAGCCTCTAAGAATATATAAAGTTGGAGTGATAAGTATCAAAGCTTTTCAGAAGTAAGTTTGATACAGAGTATTTACAATTTACGTCAACTGAAAAGCCACTATACCCACGATACAGATAATACTTCCGATCAAATTGAGCCGTGAACGCTTTTCTCTGCGGATCAGCCCTATCGCGAAAAGCGTTACAAGGATCATTGGCTGAATGAACGAGTAATTTGCAAGGCTTATAGATATAACCGCATTTTCAAGCAGCATTCCAAGCGTATTGGGAATTCTGGCAAGCCCTACCTTAACAATGCCGTTTCGATTATTCTTAAGAAGTTCCCTGATATGAACTCTATTATGATGAATAAAAACATACTGACACGTTTATTTACCTGTCCATAATGCGTAGTCGGACCTTGATGTTCCGTCGCTGAAATATGCTTTAGCACATATCTTGTTTTTCGTGCCGGGTTTTATCTTTATATTTTCCCACACGAAAACAGTGCTCTCATCATCGGGAAGTTCGCACCGGGATATCCTGCCGTGCGAAACATCATTTATATATAGCTCCACAGCGTCCGCATTTGAATAAACCTTTACAAAAGGCACATCACAAGCCCTTAATTCATGCCTGCGTTCAGTTATATAAACGGTTTTTTCGCTGCTCCATACAGACTTGTAAAAGAAATATACGTCCTTGGGAATACGCTCCCTTGTGCAAAGTCCCTTGTCGTTCTGCGACTTTGTATCTCCCTCTGTTCGCCCGTAGGACGCAAAATCGAACATACACCATATAAATTCAGCCCACAGGTACTTTCTGACCGAGAATTGTTTCCACAATATCTCGTGCAGCTGCGACTGATAGTTCTCATAATGTCGTACTCCGACAGGGTCTATGTCGCTTTCCCAATCTACATTGTCCTTGTGCTGCGAAATTGCCCCACCGCCGCCGTATTCTGAAAGGCAGACAGGGCGTTTTTCCTTTTTGTTATGGTATAGGTCAAGCCATTCGCCGAAATTCTCCGCACTGCCCGCCTCCTTATACCAGCCAAAATAACGGTTATACCCGACCACATCAGCAGGAAGCTCCAGAAACCTGCCGTAAAACTGATTGTCTGCAAAGGTTTTCAGCCTCGTATCGTCCTCTTCACAGGCAATTTCATAAAGCTCACTGTAAAGCCCGAATATTTCATTGGTCATCTGATAAAGTTCGTTGGACAATCCCCAGACAATAACTGACGGATGATTGTAATTCTGCCTGATAAGCTCACGAAGCTGCTGTTTTGCGTTATCTCCAAAGCCGTCTGAAAGGACATGAGCGTCGCTGTCATCGGCAGACATTTTATTGATTATGCCTATCTCCGTCCAAACGCACAGACCCAGCCTGTCACATAATGAATACTCATGGTCGCAATGCTGGTAGTGAGCCATTCTTACAGCTGTACAGCCCATATCACGAATGATACGATAATCCCGCTCACGCTGAGCGCCAGTCATTGCCCAGCCGGATTCGTAACTGTCCTGATGGTAGTTCACACCATGGAGCGGATATGGCTTGCCGTTGAGGAAAAAGCCGTTATCGGCGTCTATGTGGTACGAGCGTATTCCGAATTCCTGTCCAATGCTATCGACAGATTCCCCGTTGCAGAATAAGGTTATCTCCGCATGATAAAGGGCGGGAGATTTTACTCCGTTCCAGAGTTTCGGGCAATTGATTTTTACCGAAAGCGTTATCCTGTCTTTGTCCGCTCTGCCGAAAAGTTCCGTTTCAAGAATTCCATGCGGATCAAGTATCACAGCCTTAACCTCTGCGGTTTCAGCTTTATCCAGCTTGACGAGTATGCCTATATCCGCAGATGTTTCTGAAATATTGCGTGGAGTTATATATACTCCGCAGGAGCCGCTGTCTTTCAGAGCAATATGAACAGGCTCGACTGCAATAAGCTTTACACCCCTGTACAAGCCGCCCATTTTCGTGAAATCGCCATTGTCGGTTATCGGCGCAATATAATCGGTGGGAGCATTCGATACGATAACAGCTATCAGATTGTCTTTGTCCGGATATATATAGTCCGTAATATCAAATCTGAAAGCAGAATACCCTCCGCTGTGCTCTCCTGCAAATCTGCCGTTTATATAGACTTCCGCAACAGTATTAGCACCTTCAAATTCCAGATAGAGTTCTTTTCCGCTGCATTCTTCAAAACTCAGCGCAAGGTTTCTGCGGTAGCATACAGTTCCACGGTAGTAGTCCCCACCGTCTGAAGCTGCCATTCTGCCTGCACCGTCTTCAGAATTATATGTATACGGCAGTACAACAGGCTGCCATGACGCATCTTCATATTTGGGAGAGATAACGTTGTCTTTTGATATGTTCATTCCTGCGGGAAGCTTTGTGAATCGCCAAAAATCATTGAGTGCTTTTACTGTTCTCAAAAAAAAAATCACCCTTTCTTGTTTTAATAGATTATAACGCTTATTGACATACAAGTCAATGAATGATATTATTAAGATATAACGATTTTAGCACAGGCGGTGAATTAATTTTGAAATTCTACGATTATCCGATAATCAGCAAAGAAAGCAGTCTTCCCGTCTTTTTGGTGAGCGTCGGGCTATCTGTACAGCTTTTTCATTGAATTGAGCCGTCTTGCGGCGAAAGGAAAAGGCAGTGTACAAATTGCCCCTGCGGTGACAAAGGCGATCGCATATATTGACGAAAACTATATGAAACAGCCCGGTCTTGAATCCATAAGTAAAGCCGCAGGCGTTTCTTCGCAGCATTTGTGCAGATTATTCAGGCAGACCTTGAACTGCCGACCGATAGAATATATCACAAAACGCAAGATACAGGCGGCTAAAATGCTTCTGGCAGAAACGCAGAAAACTGTCGATCAGATAGCTGAAGAAACAGGTTTCTGTCACAGCAGTTATTTTTGCAAGATTTTCAAAAGGTTCGAAAGTATTACTCCGTCGCAGTTCAGAAGTATTGAACAGGCTCTATGAAATTCGTAAATTGACCGCTGACACCGTACGAAAAACAAAAAGGCATCATGACCGGATACATGATGCCTTTTTCCTATTGTAGCTTTGCATAAACCTGCCGGATACGATCAGTTATTCCTGCGTCTGGCTCTGTTCAGCAGCAGGAGCGATATCATAAGTATCAAGGGAAATGCGCAGCCTGCGAGCATACCTTTCTGCATATCATCGCCTGCACGCTGGGTGATATTTCCTACAATAGCGGGACCGAGTGCTCCGCCAAGGTCACCAGCCATGGCGAGGAGTGCAAACATTGCAGTTCCGCCGGTGGGTATTTTTCCCGAACAGATGCTTATAGATCCGGGCCACATGATACCTACCGAGAATCCGCACATTATGCAGCCGAGAAGTCCGATCACAGGTATTCCCGACAGGGATGCAGTGATGTAACAGATCAGACACAGCAGCGCCGAGCCTATCATGAATTTCATAAGATCGAGCTTTTCGCCGTACTTCCCGTAAAGTGTACGGCTTATGCCCATCGTCACCGCAAACATACACGGTCCTGCAATATCTCCGACTGATTTAGTCAGTCCGAGAGCGGATTCTGCAAATGCCGACGCCCACTGCGCCATTGAAAGCTCCGAGGCTCCCGCACAAACCATAAGCAGTATCGCAAGCCAGAACAGCGGTACTCTGAGCAGGTCACGGATACGCATTCCCTCGCCGTCCTCGACGGGGTGTGCAATGGGACATACTGAAAAATTGTAAACATTCACCAGTGGAATTATCGCCCAGATACAAGAGAGCCACTTCCAGTTTTCTATGCCGAAAGCAGTAAAAAACAGTGTTGAAATGAGTATGACTCCGACCGAACCCCAGCAGTAGAATGAATGCAGCAGGCTCATTGCAGCTTCTTTGTGCTCAAACGGGCAGGCTTCAACTATCGGACTTACAAGTACCTCGGTCAGACCGCTTCCCATTGCATATATGACCGTGCTTATAATTATTCCTGAAAACGGATCGGGAAGCAGTTCTGGCAGAAAAGCAAGCCCGATAAGTCCCAGCGCAGAAAACACCTGCGAACCGATAACGCATTTTCGATAGCCGATCTTGTCGGCGAAACGTGCGCACAGCACATCTATGATAAGCTGAGTAACAAAAAATACCGACGAGATAAGGGCAATTTTTCCAAACGGAATACCATAGCCATTGTGAAATGTGAGAAATAGAAGCGGAGCGAAATTAGCCGCTATTGCCTGTGTGATGAATCCAAGATAGCAGGATATAAGTGTTTTTCTGTAATTCACAGCCATATTGACAAACTCCTTTACAAATGATATAATCAGATTATATAGTAAATATCGTAATATTTCAATACACAAAATCACATTTTTATTACACAATATCGTAAATCGGGTGAGAACATGGGAAATGAAATCAAAAAGGACAGGATCACAACGGACGAAACCTTACGTGAAACTGCAAGTCACGGCAGCGAAGAATATCCGTTCAGTTACTATTATGAGGACATCTGGGATTTCGATTTTCACTGTATCGACTGGCACTGGCACCCAGAGGTCGAATTTGTTTATGTACAGCATGGCAAGGCTGATTTTCTGGTGGGTGGAAACAGGTATGTTCTAAGCTCGGGCGATGGGATCTTTATAAATTCTCAGGTGATACACAGGTTTGAAGCAGAAGACAGCGCCATCATTCCGAACATTGTTTTTTCACCTGTTCTGCTTGCGCCGCAGGGCAGTCTGATATATAGCAGATACATCAGACCGATAATTGAATCAACTACCGAATGTGTGATTTTTTCCGCTGAAGAAACAGCGCACCACAGCATTATCGAAACAATGAGGTCGGTATTTGCTGTGCAGGGTTCTGGCACGGCTTCTGAAATGGAAACGGTAGAACTGCTGCTGAAACTATGGCGCCTGTTATATGAAAGCATACAAATAACAGACTGCGGCCCCGTGTCCGGGCATTCTGCACAAACGCAGGCTAAGCTTCAGATAATGATGCAGTATATTCATGATAATTACAGCGGTCAGATAACACTGGACGATATTGCAGGAACAGTTCTTATAAGCAAAAGCAGTGTCCTCAATATTTTCAGGATATACCTGCACACATCGCCGATAAATTACGTTGTAGAATACAGACTGAAACGTGCGTCAAAGCTCCTTGTTGATACCGAAAACAGCGTTTGTGCCATAGCGCATGAAACAGGATTTGAGAACATCGGCTATTTCTGCCGCAGATTCAAAAAGCTGTACGGCGTTACACCGGTAAATTACAGAAAATACTATCGCAGTGTGGAGCGTAATTCAATGAGAAATATACATTCTGACACAAATGTCCTGTCGGGCTGATGAAATAGCTAAACTTGATAAAAAGATATCAGATTTAAGAGAGTATGACAAAATCTGCAAGCAGAGTAAAGAACGCCTTAATAATACAACTCAGATTATTGATGAGATCTTGTCCGAAGGTTCCGGAACAATCTGCACCGCCAACGGTGGGCTGCCTCCGGAAGACCGAAGAAAGCTCTACTATGATCATATCTTTCTCGCTGCATAATTCTTGTTCGAATAAAATGTGTCAAGTGATATTGACAAAACCAAAGCAGCTCTATAGACTTTTTGAGATTGGGTAATTTACTCTATGGAGTTGCTTGAAGTTTATTATACTTCTTTAGTCATCGGTGGAGTAGATGCGGAGAGTTTGACGGTTACTTTTACTGTACAAAATTATTTCCCACAAACCTTTATAAATGTGGTATAATAAAAGAAATTAAGATCATAGGAGGAAAACAAAATGGCTGATATGCTTGATAAATACAGAGGCTCACTGGTCGGTGGTGCTGTGGGTGACGCTTTGGGATATGTCGTGGAATTTTGCAGTGAAAGACAAATTTTCAGCGAATATGGAGAAAATGGCATAACTGAATATGCGCTCAAAAATGGCAAAGCCCTTATTTCTGACGATACTCAAATGACGATGTTTACTGCAACTGCGTTGCTGGACGGGATAACAAGGGGCAAGCTTCGTGGGATAATGGGCGACTTTTCGACCTACATGGCATTTGAGTATCAAGGTTGGTACCTGACGCAGACCGCAAATTATCCCGTTGATATTGAAGAAAATTATACGAAATATAGCTGGGTCATGAATTTGCCTGAAATGTTCAGCCACCGTGCACCGGGAAATACTTGTTTGTCAGCCTTGGCGGCAGGGGGAAAGGGTACTATAGAAAAGCCTATAAATAACAGCAAAGGCTGTGGCGGAATAATGCGTGTCGCACCTATCGGGCTATATTTTTCAGAGGGTAAAATGGATATCGCAAGTATTGATAAGATAGGCGCTGAATGTGCCGCTATTACTCATGGGCATGAGCTTGGATATATCCCTGCGGCGGCTCTTGTTCATATGGTCAGTTTGTTGTCCCACAATAATGATATCACCCTGCTTGAAGCTGTCACGAGTTCGGTAAGGACAATGCAGCAGATATTTAACAGAGCTAAATATATTGACGATTTTGTGGAATTGATTGAGCTTGCGGTCAAGCTTTCACAGTCAGGCGGCAGTGACCTCGACAATATACATAAGCTTGGCGAGGGCTGGGTGGCTGAGGAGACTTTAGCTATTGCAGTGTATTGTTCACTGAGATATCAGGATGATTTTGATAAAGCTGTATGCACAGCGGTAAATCACAACGGCGACAGCGACTCAACAGGTGCAGTTTGCGGAAATATTCTTGGCGCATATCTTGGCTATAATGCAATACCACAAAAGTTTAAGACGAATTTGGAATTTCATGATGTTCTTTTGAACCTTGCAGACGATCTTTACAACGATTGTCAGATGTCTGAATACAGCGATCATGATGACAAAGTATGGCTTGATAAGTATGTTCATAAGACGTATGGAAAGAAGGGATAGGCTTTGAGCGAGCGGAATGACGAACTCACAAGACTTAGTTACACCTTGGGCGAGAACATGGAAGACAGGTTTTATGTTTATATGCTGCAAGACGATAATGGAAAGCCTTTTTATATCGGCAAAGGGCAAGGCGGACGAGTGTTTTGTCACGAAAACGACGCTGATAAGCTGTTAGAAGTTATACGCTCAGAAAACGGAGATAGAAATGTCGATTATTCCAAATTATCTAAAAAAATAAAAACTATCATTAAAAGTAGCGGCAAGGTTGAAAAGGTCATAATAAAATTGGGGTTGACCGAAAATGAAGCATTTATGTGCGAATCTGCGCTTATGAATATGTATGATTACATTTTTCCTGAAACGCTCACCAATATTTCTAATGGTCATGCAAGCAATGCTGAAAAGCACTCTCACGCACTTGACGGATATAAAACGAAAGCGAGAAATGTGCAGGATTTTCTTGATAATGTTGCCATAAGAGAAGTGGATTTCAAAGAATACTGTGGAAATATCCCTGTTGTTTTCATTACAATAAATAAAAGCTATCCGCTTATGTACAAGGAAAAATGTGCCGACTTGCAAAGGGAAGATTTTATATACGATTCAGCAAGGGGCTTTTGGGATATAAACATAAGGCGTACAAGGTATGCAAAATATGTTTTAGCACTTTATAGGCAGATAGTGGTAGGTGTGTATCCTGTTAATGAGGATAGCTGGAGAGTTACAACTGATTTTGATGAAAAGGAATTCCCCATATATCCCAAGAAGTATCGAGAAAACGATAAACTGTTGATACAAAAGAATAGGACTTATGACGAGTACAAACGTCTTGGCGGACAGAATGATGAAAAATGGTTTGATACACGTCGGAAGAGAATCGGTTTTGAAAAGTGCAAGCCTGAGAACAGCGAGGAATATTCGTATCTATGCAAACTAAAAGGCACATATCTCAAGGACAGATTTTTCAAAAACCAAATGTCAGTATATAATTATGACGTGGACAAGGACGGAAAGCTGAGATTTTATAGTTCTGCAAACTGGTGTTAATAGTGGCGGCTATTTCAACTTCCATGTTGATAAATGTAAACTTTTTCAAAAAACATGTTGTAATATATGACAATTGGGGCGATTGGCAAGCTGCACAGCATATAGCTAAGAAATATGATGATGACGGATATCTTCGCAAGAAGGAATAGCATAAACAAAAATAAGCTGCTACAGAAAAATCTGTGGCAGCTTATTCTATTTAGAATAGTCCTAATTTTAACCTATCAATATCAGCTCCTGATATCTGTTTGTACGAATCCATAAGATTTTGGATCATATTTAATGACGAGCGGGTCGAATGACCAGTTACATAGTGTACTGTCGGAGAAAATTTATTATAAGAAAAAATGGCTTTGGTTTTATAAGCATACTACTTCTTCGTTGTCACACTCTTAACAGCCGACCATTCTCCATAATATTTAGTACCCTTTACAAGCGTATAGGAACGTACCTTAACATAGTATTTCTTATTTGCCGAAAGCTTTGAAATCGTCATTTTGTCGGTCTTGTTGTTTGCAACATCAAGCTTCTTTGCGCCTGTAAACTTAGAGTTTGTGGCGTACTGCACCTCATAACCTGTTGCAGAGCCTTTCTGCGTCCAATCAATAAAGAAAGCCTTTGACTTCGCTGTGAGTTTCTGTATCTTCTGCATGGCAGGGTTTATCTTGAATGTCTTGCTGACAGTTCCGCCGTATTGTCCTTTGCCTGTTATCTTTACTGTGGCTGTTCCTACATTTTTGTTGCTTGAATATGAAACTGTGTAATCTGTGCCGCTTTTAAGCGTCTTGCCGTTGTATTTTACCTTTACGCTCTGCGTGATATTCTTTCCTGTGTATGTCTTTGTAGAAATACCTGAGATAGCTGACTTTGTAATGTCATACTTTGCAGTGGTAATATTTTTGCTGTCTGACCATGCTCCATAGTATACATTTTCGCCAACGTTTGTGTAGGAACGTACACGAACATAATATTTATTTCCTGCTGTCAGACCGCTTATGGTGAGAGTATCAGGCTTGTTTGCGGTAAGCTTTTTAACCGTGCTGTCCTTAAAATCAGCATTTGTGCTATATTCTATCTCATATCCTGTTGCGGAGCCTTTCTGCGCCCAGTCTATGAAAAAGCCTTTGAAGCGTGTTTCAAGCTTCTGTATCTGCTGTTTTGCAGGCAGTATATCAAAGCTTGACTTTATCTCGCCGAAATATGAACCTGTTCCTGTTATGGTGACTTCAACAGTACCCACCTTTGTGTTTGCAGAATAAGTAACAGTATAGTCAGTACCCTCATCAAGGACGACATTGCCATTTTTGATAACTATATTCTGTGTAACAGGCTTGCCTGTGTACTCTTTATCCTTAATACCTGAAACGGCAAGCTCGTCAATTTTCACCTGATATGTATCATAGGCAATGCCGTTCTTTTTGGCATATTCCTCAGTAGCACTGTTCTTAGCGCAGGTCATTGAGAAGTTTTTATTAAGTGTAAGTTGTGAGCCGAAAGTATAACCAAAAGCCTCAGCGCCTATTTTCTTTACACTTACAGGTATGTATACCTTGGAAAGTGAAGTGCAGTTTTCAAAGGCATAATCGCCTATTTCTTCAACACCATTGCCAAACGTCACGCTTTCAAGGGCTGTGCAGCCGTAAAAGCTCCCATCGTCGATATATTTTACTGTATCAGGAATGACTACGGTTTTAATTGTCTTGTTGTTCTTAAAAGCACCAGTTATGACACCCAAAGGGTGAGAGTTTGTAGGTTTACCTGACCAACCGCTTATGCCTGTTATCGTATATCCATTGAGTTCAGCAGGGATATCGACATTTTCTTCCTTGCCGTTGTATTCAACTATATCAGCAGTTTTATCAGCTTTTATGATATACACAAAGTCGCCATATGTTGCATAGTCTATGCTTGCAGAAGTTGAGATATCATCGGCATAAGCTGATATTGGCGCAGCCACGCCTGTGAATGTCATTGTTATTGCCGCTAGTCCGGCGAGATAGTTTGTTGTTTTCATATTATTAACTCCTTTTCGCAATACTTGTCTTTTATATATTAATTATTCTAAGATAAGTTCACCACCTTTCAATTGCCACCCACGCTCATCAACACGAAACAGTCTTGCTGAAAGCCGTAACAGTTTCATATCCTTTCCAATTGATCAACAACGTCTTCTTAATAAATCATGGTTGCACTGTTAGCTTCAAGACATTCATATTTGCTTCCGCTATAAACATATACGTGAGCTTCTGATTGATACTTATTAAGACGCATTTGACTAATCTGGAAAATAAATTCCCATTTCATCTTGGTTAAAATCGTATCGTGATATGCTTTCTTCATCTTCAGTTGTACTGTCAAATACTCGAATAGATGATATTTTATCTGTCTGTTTATTATCAAAATGCAGACAAATAAAAGCATCGAAACGCCTTAGTTGAATGCAAATAGTATCATTGACCTCCCATGCGGCTAACAAATTAGAATATGAAGGAGTATATCGTTCTATAAATTTATCCATATTCTTCACAGCTTCCAGATCCTCCAGAAACTCATTGGAAAATATAGTTTCAAGCTCTTCTCGGTCTTTATTATGCATCGCCCCGAAAAATGTGTTTAAAATATCAGACTCGGTTTCACATCCGGGGTAATATATTCCGGCAAGCAGATCTCCGCCGCCTGCTCCTCTCTGTTCTTCCTCACATTCTTCAAAAATCAAGCTGTATACGCCTTGGGCAGACGGATCAGTTTCCTGCTGTACCCACTCAGTCCATGTTAATGAATAGCATTTTTCAGTAGTCTTAATTACACAGATCGACCATACACATTTTGCCTGCAAATCAGAAAAAGATTCTGATGACTGATTTTCATAAACTATCTATAAATTGTCACCCTCAAATATATTAAATATGTATTTGATACCTTCATCAATATCAGGCTGTAATTTCAAAGTCTGCTCTGAAAAAACGCTTTTAAAAAGTTCAGCATCGTTGGTCTCCAAGGCTTGTATCAGAACATCCGAAGTATTTTTCGTTGAGGTTTGATCGATAATTAATTTATCATCATTTTCTATTGAACTTTGGCTATCGTTTAATATAGTACAGCCTGTAGAACTCGCCACCAGTAAAAAAAGCAAAACGGATAGTATAAGTTTTTTCATAATTAATCACTTCCATTAATCCGGCAAATAAATTCCCGCATTTTCTTCCGATAAATTATAATCACCGATAGTCTTTTCATCGTCTATCTCGGCAAATTTTAGAAAAGATATTTTATCCGTTTGTTCCTTGTCAAGTCTAAAACAAAAACATATCGGATTATCATTTTTCATGGACGTAATATAAACGGTGATATTTCCATCATCAATTTCCGTCCAGCCTTCGTAAAGTTCTCGCATTGGCTGACAGTAATCAAAAAAGCGATCTATTTCATCGTCCGTTACGCCTGAAGCCAGCATATTGTCAGAAAGCAGCTCACGAAATCTCTCTATGCGATCGTCATGATTTTTTTGCTGATAAATGTTTTTCCAAAGAGTAAACGCCATATCACTTTCCTCGGAATTAGCAGGATACACTACCCCTGCAACAAAAAGATCTTCACCTCCCTGATCCAGTCCGGCATCCGGCCAAATCTGGAGTTTCATGCTGTAGACTCCTTCTTTTTCCTTATCTTTTTCATTTATCGTCCACGCATTCCAAGTAAGCTTATAGTAGTTTTCTGTTGTTTTAAAAACGCATACCGGAGAAACAATACATCTTTCACCACCGCTCGAATATTTATTTGAGCTTGAATTATTCTGCGTAACTTCAACAAATTCGCCTTCATATATGCTGAGCATATATCCGATTCCTTCATCCAGATCCGGACAAAGATCTTTGGCACGAACAGAAAACAGATTTTTGATTGCGTCCGCATCGTTATTTTCCAAAGCCTTTATTACTGTTTCTGAAACACTCACATTCTCCGTCTGATCAATAACGAGATCACCTTCATAATGGCTGTTCAATTTTTCTACAACAGAACAGGACATTAGGCTTAACATCAATATTACGGACATTGTGCAGCAAAGCAAGTTTTTGAATTTTAACATAATATTCTCCTTACCAAGTCAGAGTTACAATGTATGAACCCGAATCTTTTTCTGGAATATCCCATTCGACTTCTCCTGCATTAAATTCTCTGAAAGAATCTAACATTATATCTTTGTTTTCTCCAAAGCTCGAAAAATCTATAGTAGTTACGGCTTGGAGATCCTCAGCTTTAACATTCTGAACCAACGGATCAAATCCCGTTATCCACCATTGTAATTCATCTGGTTCATGTTTATACAGCTGCTCATCATCACTGAAGATTCCATCCCCATTAGAATCATGATATAATTCAAGAGTCATATCAACAGAATATTCTCTGTTAACTTCGGCATAAAGATATGAGTATTCACCATTTTCCATAATATAATTTCCATACTCATCAATTTCTCCATCTTTCACCTGATAAATACCTGTTTCAGCGCCTGTTCCAAGGTTCATATAGTCGCCCTTCCATGACCATATTATAAATTCTTCTCCTTCATCTTTGGATTTATCACCGTCAAGATCTACCCAAAAAATCTGAGATTGATGAACATCTACGGTTATTTCACCGACCGAAGCTTTGTTAACCGCAGCTCGGAAAACATCGTCATAGCCTGTGGTATAATGTGCATATTGCTGCAAACAATCAGGTCTCATATGATAGATACCATCATCATCCATATCTGCACCCAACGTCAAGGAGAAAAATCCTGTTGTCATATCTGCAACAACATTCAATCCAGGAATATATGAAGACAAAATCGGATGCTTTCTCACAAATACTGCAGCGATTGTTCCTAATTCCGCAATTTTCTTTATCAGCCAGACACCACCTATCTGATAAAATATTCCAACTGCAAAGGTTACGAAATTCCTGAATCCTTCACTATGAATTTATTTACCTATAAAATTAAAAAAAATCAAAATCTATAATTTTATTCCATAAATCTTTACACCATTCACAAGCTGAATCAATCCACTCTTTAGCTTTTTCCAACCAGCTCTTTTCGCATTCCGGTTTTAAGTATTCGTACTTATCATAAAAATCATTCTTGCTCTTATTAATAGCGTCAGCGACATCGCCGTCGATACGCACAACATATTCCGATTATTTTATTGCCAAATGTTCTATTTTTTATTAATATAAATTATTTTATCAGGATCAACATTTTTCAAAAGATATTCTGACATTATTTCAAATCTGTCCATAAGAGTTTCAACAGCAAAATGCTCAGAGTTCACATATATTAAAATTTTTTCATTAACCCCTAATCTAGTATTATTAATTATCCATTTTATCTTTGTTATTTCTGAAACATCCACACTATATTTGGATTCCAAAATCTTCCTAATGGTTATTTTGCTGCCGCTTACTACAATTTTTAATTTTCTTATCCACAATAATGAAATAGCTATTGGAATAAAAATGAATAATATTGTTGAAATATACATAGGGAAATGCGGAGGATTACCAAAAATCGTATACATTACGTTTAAAACAATGAAAAAAGCAGTTATAAAAACTTCACCTTTATAAATCTCTGACGGTATCTTCACAGTAAATTTCGATTTTGATTTCATTGATCAGACCTCCTTCATTTCTTATTAATTTTGTGACAACTCTCTCCATTCGTCATACCATTCCTTAATCCCATCCAAAAAAACCGCTTGCTATATTTTCCAATGCACCTTCAGAAAGTCCTGAAATTACACCATTTCTAATTGTTTTATAATGAAATTTTTTAATACTTCCCTGTTTTAATTTTGTTATTACCATTTTAAATGAAGCATCATAGCTATTTATGCCTGAAAGTCTTTTGAACACCGGAATTTTTTTCGAAAGAGTTTTTGAAAGCTTTCCAGTAATTTTACTTAAAGCAACACTAAAAAAGCCGCTGTTCCTGTGCTTAAACCAGTATCAAATAATATTTCAAAAGTCGATCGTTTTTGTCCCCCAGTGATATTTTCAAGATTTTCGCCAAAAAACGTTGATATTGCCGCCTCTGCTGAACAAGCAGCAATTGGATTAGTAAGCAATAATAAAACACCGCCAGCAAAACCGCCTATCGCTGATCCAATATATGATTGCCAGTTACCATCCCAATCGCCTGTTATCGCACATGAAATAATATCACTAATTAATTGACCTGAAATGCCTACGATTGCTCCAACTACACCAACAGCAATTACTGGAATTGCCGTTCCAAATGTTGAAATACTCAATATAACAATACCGACAACAATGACAATAGTCACAAACACACTAACTATTGACTGCCAATTTTCCTTGCACCACTCACAAGCACTATCTCATTTCTCTTCCAATCAGCTTTTTTCAATATCCGGTTTCAGGTATTCATACTTATCATAAAAATCATTCTTGCTTTTATTGATAGCATCAGCCGCATTTTGGTCAATAATCATAACATCAGAAATGTATTCATTAATATTTTCTTTCAATGACTCAAGTGATTCAATTTTGTCCTCTTGGGTCTGCGTTGATGATTTTATCGAGCTGATAACATCATCAACGTCGCATATGCTTTCATCTATGGAAAGCACTTTTGATTTCAGTGATTTCAAATCAGCATTATCATTAATAAATAAAGGGTGAGAATATTTTACGGCATATTCAGGATCATTTTTTATTATTGATGTAATGTTATTATTTATTGCTTTGCAATAATCATTTCCTAATTTATAGTATATAGCATTGACAAAGTGCAAAACCATTTTCAATAGTGCCATATGTTTTCTAAGTTCAATTATCTGTTTGCTTTTTATGTGTTTAGTGGTTCGCATCTTCTCATAGTTTAAACCTTGATACAATATTTCAAATAATAAATATTCCATCTCACCTTAATTGGTTTTCAAAAACGCATACCATTCTGCTTACCAACATACATCCGTCGTTGCCGTTGGATCATTTGTTACCACTTTATGCTCTTATTTAAAATCAAGTGTAACACAAAATCTTTGTGCGATGTCGCCTTAATTAATAGGGTAAAGCCTATAATAATAGCCATTATCAGAATGTTTCTTTATACATTTAAATTCCGCTTCATTCTTTTCAAAACTTGCATATTTTACTTGCGTACTTTCGTTTTGTCTATATGGATAAATAATAAATTCTGGAATTTTATTTGTAAAATCATGATCTGAGACTTTGAAGAATTCTTCATAAGTAACATTGTTATTATTAAGGAAAATAATCCCATAATTCAAATCGAGATATGTATTATAATTTATATTAAATGCATCACATATATCTTTCGTTTGCGTTGACGGTCCATAGACAATACACTTATCCCATTCAAAGCCAGTAAAATCAGACATATGTATAATAATCTCGGTATCATCATTACATTTTTTTATAATTTTATCCTTTAACGATTTTGAATGACGATAATTTATTATTGAAAAAATGCTCAGTATAACTCCCATACACAATACTCCAATCAAAATTACTCTAATATATTTCTTGACCAATTCAATCACCTTTTTTATTATAGTATTTATTATCTGGTGGAAATCCGTTTTCATCAAGTGTTTCCAATATAATTAAATCATCTTTGTATCGTTCGTATGAAAGTCGTTCTTTTACAATCACATAATGCCCATCATCAGTTTCCTTCACAATATTTAATCCATTTGTATAATAGTAATCTAATACTTTTTTTGCTATATCTTTGGATGTACTATCAATTGATGTTGTTTTTCCAATTTCCCGTCCAATAACATTGTTTAACAAATCAACTGCTTGATCAGCATCACCTAAAGTTTTAAACCTATGCGAGTATATATCTTTGATTTCATGAATAACGTTTTGATTTTTTCATGAGCATTACCAACTTGTAAGCCTATATTCTCTCCCCACTTACTTGTTATAATTGAAATCCAAAAAGTGTGTCGAAAAGCATTTACTTCTGATCCTTCTTGAGCATCATTATCTTCAAAATCAAATGCATTTGCAAAACGAGAGGCATTTGTACTAATATTAGTATTTCCCACTCCAGGCTTAACTTTTCCAATTTGAAGAGATATTATTGGATGCCTTAAACCAAATGATATAGTTTTTAAAGTGTCACTTTTGAATATCTTACCAAGAATATTAAGTGGATATCCAAGTAAGTAAATACTTGAAGCAAGAAAAGCGATACCACAAACGGTCACACTTACCACTGTAGCTAATTTTACAGACAATCCCAAAAAAGTCAATAGCGGAACTAACGATGTAAATCCCGTGATTACAATTGCTGTAATTATCAACACAGCGCCAATTACTATAACAATTTCTTTCCAATGCTCCTTGCACCATTCGCCGACTTTTTTGCAGCCGTCTTTGGATTTCTCCCAACGGCTTTTTTCACATTCTGGCTTAATGTAGTATTACTCGTCGTAAAAATCGTCTTTGCTCTCAATAATAGTCAGAGTTTATACAGTTGTATTTTACTACAACTCCTAATATTATCTAAAAGCTGTGAAACTTTTTCTTGGTTGCTTGGCATTTTTACACCTCCGTAAGTATATTGGTTAAAGATTCATTAATGGCATCATTATTTCCCAATATACTTCCATATCGCATATATCAAGGTTATCCAGTTCGTCTTTACCACCTAAAAACAGAGGCACTTTATAACTAACACAATCCTTATGGGCCAGAGGTTTGTAGTCATTTGCTTTATACCAATATTCAAACAAGTCAGACACAAGACACTCAATAGGATTTTGGGAAATGAGTTCATCATGGAATTTTATTATATCGGCATCGGTATCATAAACATCACCTGTGCCAGGTTCAAAAAGTATTACCATATTCGTTTTCTTTTCCAAAGCAAATATACGACCCATCCAATCATAACTTAAAACTGAAAAAGTATCTTTATATTTAGGAAAACAGTCACCAACAATATCATTCCACTCATCAATATCATTTTTTTCAAAGAATCTGTACATTCCGTTTAAATAACTTTTACCAGAGACAGCATTGATAAAGTCTTTAATTGAACGGCAACTCTTGTTTTCACCAACAAATTTAAAAAAATTTTTAAACATTCCCTTTTATCGCCTCATCACATTCTGAGCATCGATTGATTATTTGCCATATTTCTCTTTAATTTCTTCATACCAACTCATCAATTCCGACACAGGTGATATCCCACTCTTGGTATAGTTATCATAACGGTAGGATGCATCGAATTTATGAGTAGCAACATCAAACTCCAACTTATATTCATTAGGACCTTTGCATTGATACATATCGCACAATTCAACCAGTTTGTCAATATCTTTTATTCCGATCGATAAAAACTCGTCAGAGGCCTCATCATCGGCAAAATTCCCAGCAGGTATAACACTCTTTCCTTTAACAAAAATAGCATTGAACATTTTCTGCGATGTATCTTGATAAATATAAATATATATTTTATCAACACTTCCGTTGGTATATTCCATACATAACGAAACAAATTCTGACTGTAAATCAGTGAATGCGTCTTCAAAACCTTTGATCATAATTTTCTCCTTTATTGTGTAAAGTGTCTTATAATTTTTAAATCATCAATTTTATAACTTACATCAAAAACAGATGGTCGTGATGAACCATTTTCGTATGTAAGCTTAATGTCTACATCAGTAACTTTTTTACCACTCTTTAATGCCTTCGACCACTCTCTTTCCATACTTCGATAATTATCTGTAATTTTTTACTGCCATATTTAAATCACTTCTCTGCGAAAGCAGGTTATCTAAGTCTGGAGAACCTCCAAATTGATCTGCAAACAAATGACCTGCATCGTCACCAGAGAGCTTGCCTGGTGTATTTGATTTATGATTTAGCCTTTCATTATCATATGTGCCGTCATCATTTTTTATCAGCTTACAATTCGAATTATGAACCCAAACTCCATTTTCACCAACATGATAAGTATGGAAATCTCCTACCTAAAAATTATACACCTTAACAGGCTCATCTGTCAACTCAATATCAAAATTTTCAACTAAAAAAACATTTCCGTTTACATCAAGGAGTTCATCACCAACTATTAGTTCTCCTGCTTTGATAAAGCCTTGATTTTTTACATAAAACGGGTGGTCAACAGTTGTAACGATTTCTTCACCGTTCACAGTGAGATGAACAAGCGTTGTTACCTCTCTTATATAGGTTTCAAGAACAGTTTTCGGAGAAGTTTCCATTGTTTCAGGGTCTGTTGAAATGACTTTATCTCCTGACTTTATCTTTTCTATGGCAACCATTCCGGCAACCGCCATGACAAGCGTTCCCGCCACAAAACATGACGGTTTAACTCCTGCACTGTTAGCTGCCTTGTTAAATCCGCTGTTCATTCCGCCGGTGAAAACAGCTACACTTGCTATAGTCGTCTGAGCTATATTGTATATAGAACTCTCATGCAAAGCCGCATTAAAGTCACTCAGTGTCAATCGTATTCAAATATGATACTATTTTAATATTCAAAACAGATAATTTTTGATTTGACACATTAATATATTTCTTACAATTTTCCGTTATTTCATAACGAAAGTGAATATTTATTACAAAATTATCAAATTGCTTATCTGGATAAATATCTGCATATTGCTTACTCTCAATATACCACAAATATGTATTGAGCTTATCTTGTAATATAACAATATGATTAAATTCAAACTTACCCTCAAAATGCAAATGATCATATATTTCCATAATTAAGGTTTTATTATCATCATCAAATGCTATTCCATCAATAACATTTACATCTGTAACAGCCATATATTTCACTTCCTGTTTTAAATTTGGTTAAATGAAATTTTATTTACCTCTAATCGTATTGATTGGTGTACCTTCAGGAATTACATCTCCAGGTTTAAAAACACCACCACCTTCTCCAGTAACTACAAGATCTTTATTTAAAGCTCCTGTATCAAATCCATTAGCCTTTTGATTAGATGTGTATGTTGCAGTTTGACTCGCTTTATACTCTTCAATAAAAGGATTTCCATCTGAATCTAAAGCCATACCATCGAAGTAATTTCCACCATTTCTCATGGCATTTCCATTAGAATCCATTGGCTTTACTGGAACTTGTGTTTCTGCTTCAGGGTGAGCTTCTTTCAAATTAGAAAATTGTTCTTTCTCAAGCTTCTTCCCATTTTCTTGATTTTTGGTGACGGTTTCAGCCTTTTTCCCTGAATAATCCTTGCTAGCATTATGCACCAACACGCCCAATGTACAAACATGATAAGTATGGAAATCCTCTACCTGAAAATTATACACCGTTGGAAACTTTGAGTTATCTGCGTAACTAATATCTAATCACTGTTACATAATTCCCACATATCCATAAACAACGCATTTCCCACAGTCATTTGATTAGTTTCTTCTCTGTCTTTAAACTTTTTTATACCTGGATATACTTCGTCCATATCATTAATATATAATCTTGAATAACCTTTTTCTGTGAGATAATTGCAAATCATTTCGTCGATATCAAATTGCTTTTTACTATACGGCTCATTTCTGAATCCATCAAGATATAAATCCATTCCGTCAGTATCAGGATTGGCAATAGAAAATTCATCTTGAAGGTAGAAATACTTAACTATCTTGTTTATTTGCAGCAGAGAAACATATTCAATTTCACCTTCTGAAAAAGAACACCTATTTACAACAATTCTAATCTCCGAAGAAGGCTCATTTAAATCAACAAATCTCTCAATACTTTCCGATTTGTTTTTTAATTTTTCCATTAGTTCATCAAGAAAATCAACTTTTTTTCTGCACTTTGAAGTAAATAATTCTGTATCTCCGTTTATGTATATATCCTCTATTGCTTTTTTTATATCATCGTGCATAAAAATATCACCTCGTTATATCATTACTTTACTATTAAATCATGTTGACCTGATGTATCAGCAGGTTTTGTATCATTAAAATCAAAATCTACCTCTCTTAAAGTCCTTAGCAGGAGAATATTTTCTACCAAAATTATGTACCAGCACACAAAAGAAGTCAACACGGTAGTTGTGAAATATTTTAATTAGACGTCTTTACTGTAATATTTTTTTGCATCACTTAGGCTGACCTTTTTGATATAACGTAACTGTCAATCCTTCCTCGCCCATAATTTCTTCGCCAATTTCTACTACGATATCTCTGCTTGGGAAAAGCGAATTAACTCTGAGTTGCCAAAAATACTGAATTGCCTTTGCAAACTCCTCAATATAGTCACCTGAACTATTTATAACGTCACATTCTTTGACTAAACTTTGCAATGACTAACTATTGACGAACATCTCAATATCTTTAGTATTTTTATAAAGTTTCCTTAATTCCATGATATTTCCATTATAGAACTCAGAAATAAATATACAATCATCAACTTCAATGATCTCTGGACAAAACAAACTAGCAAAACTAATTGCCGTTTCAATATCGTATGAATTAGCAACATGATTCATTAAAGACCTTCCCTGTATTTTAGAGAAATCATGTAGTATCCTCTCATCAACTATGCTTTTATATATTTTCATTTTAATCACCGATTTTCTAATAATTCTCTTGGAACAGAACCAATTAATTTCATATCACGTGGATATAAGTGTCCGTTCGGAGCAATATCATAGCCTCTTGCTTTGACTCTCTTTGTAGAAATATCCAAATTTAATCTACCATCCGCCCCATAAACCAATTTATGTCCACTCTCTGTATTCACATAGGTATTCGGCTGGCCTTCAAGAGGTCTTGAACCTCCACTACTTCCACCAGTTCTTATTGTTCCATCATATTTAGTTTCCTTGATTTTTTTGAATATCCAGATCAGATGTATTTTGTGTACGAGGATTTGCATAATCATTTGCATTATGCACCAACACTCCAAAACCACTAACATGATAAGTATGGAAATCTTCTACCTCAAAATTATAAACCTTAACAGGTTCTTCTGTCAACTCGACAGAATGATTTTCAATTTGTTTTCACAGCAGATACTACAAAATTTTCTATGCCGACTTTTCTATAGAAAAAAGCATTACTTTGCAGAATCTGAATAGTTTCTTAATTGTTCAATAGTCTTGACATACAACCACTTTGTTTCCACATTTTGAACATTTAAAAACAAATGCAGCAGTTTCATATCCTAAATCCGCCCAAAGTGCTTCGTAACTTTCAACATTATTCTTTAGTTTATCAATCAAAAGTTCTTTTAGTAAAGACAATCCATCACCATTTGTTGAATTTTTGATAAAATCTTCCCTTTCCCATTCACCTATATATGTCATATAATCATCACAGCAAACAGGCCAATCGTTATTTTGAATCCAAGGTACAGGTGGACAAAAACTCAATTCAGTTACTTTTTCATTTTGTTTTTTTACAACTCTGTCTGCTATATAGATAGGAATATCTACACTTACTTTTCGTTTATCAAAGCAATTGAGACATATAGATACAAGATTGTCATCTCTGTCAAAAAAAGATCCTTCAAGACAATGTTCAGAACTTCCACAAAACTGACATGGTGTTTCTGTGAAATATCCATTCTTTAAGACATCACTAAAATACTTATAATTATTCATTTATTTCCACCTTCCCGAATCCCACTCATTTTTTTCAATAATTTTTTCTTTTGCTGACGCCATTGAGCACGATTAATTTTACTTCCTTCATTATAGTGAGGGTGATTTTTTTTATAATTACCACCCAGTCGATGATCAGTTTGAGTTTTTTCATAAAATGATCCATTGGGATTTTGATTATCATGATGTATTTCAATTTATAACTAGGTGAATTAGTTTGGAATCTTCTCTTATGTATGTTTCAAGAACAGTTTTCGGAGAAGTTTCCATTGTTTCAGGGTCTGTTGAAATGACTTTATTGATTGCAACAATTACTCTACTTTAACCTTTTTATATACTCATCTATACCCATAACAAGCACCTCTTGCAACATTTCTAAATAACTTTTTTCCCCACCACTTTTTTTAATCATAACATCAAACACTTGTTTTAATTTACCATCAATCATAACTGTAACACCAGTTACCTTTTCACCAGTATTTGTATTTTCAAATTCTTCCGACATAATACGCATTTTATTATCCATTACGCACTCTCCTTAGATTTCGCTCTATAATTTTCCTATTAGTGGCAACTTCTTCTATCCATTCAGACCATGGTGCTGGTAATTCATAACTTCGACCAGGTGTAGATATATCAGTTAGCTTTGGAGCAGTTCCCACTTGATTCAACGTATTTGAGCGATAACCATCTTGGCTTATTGTATTTTCTTGTAATAAGTCATCAAACCACTTTGGTACCTCAAATTCAACTGTATATGCTTCATTTCCTCGAACTTCATTTTTAAAATAAGTTGAATGTTCTCCGTTATCTATGCTAATATTTAAATTTTTATCCTTGTTAGCAATTGAAATTGACCCGTTTTCATTTACCGTTATTTTTTGTTGACTAGAATTACTGCTGCCATCTCCTCCTTGAACTCTTCGATATTTAACAGTCTCTTCATTTTCGCCAAATGAAATCGTGTCATCTTCACCTATTTTGCGATACTCGGTTTCACTTAAGTTATAATCTGCATTTGCATTATGCACCCAAACACAATTTTCACCAACAAAGTAAGTATGGAAATCCTCTACCTGAAAATTATACACCTTAGTGGGTTCGTCTGTCAATTCGACAGAATGATTTTCAACCAAAAGAACATTGCAATTAGAATCAAGAAGTTCATCACCGATTGCAAGTTCTCCTGCATTGACAAAGCCACGATTATTTATATAGAACGGGTGCGTTTCAGTCGTAATGATCTCTTCACCGTTGATCATCAAATGAATAAGCTTAGAATCTTCTCATATATAGGTTCAAAACGCAAGTTAGAAAATAGATAATAGTATGGTTTCAGAATCTTCTAATTCAACTCGAATATGTTTACTATCAATTTGATCTATTTCACTCACCCACATTGTTTCTTCATTGGTGCCTCTTCCCCAAATTTTCCATTGATTTGATGATTTGTGATTGGTAGAAAATTCTTCAAATGGATCTCTTAAATAATAAATAATCACACCTTCTCCACCAACAGCACAGTATGTCTCATCGTCTGAAATCAAAGCAACATCTGGATCGCCATAGAATTCACCAATTAAAATTAATTGAGATGTTGCTTTTAATTTAAGAAATATTTTTTCATATTCATTTAGTATAAGATAATTATTACTTTCTGCTATTTGTTTCATTTCAACAATCACCTTAATCAATATTATTAAAATGTGTCAACTGATCATATTCAGATTTCGAAATACCTATCTGTTTTCCATTAACAAATTTATTATTTGGGATTTGATTTCCATTAATATCAGTGTATACTCTTTTTCCTGTTAAAGTTGTGTCTTCAATCCTAAAGTAATTACCATCTGTATCATATACTACTTGTTTTCCCGTTTTAGGATTATTATATATCACCTTGCTGCTAAAAGCTGAGAGACTTTTTCTTGGTTGCTTGGCATTTTTACACCTCCGAATTACATACTACTTTTTATTCGCTTTATATTGGGCATATATTTTTTCCAGTTTGCTACCATTGTAATCCGTTCCATATTTATCTTTTGCTACCACTTTCAAGTAATCATCATAACAAGCCTCCAAAAATTCTATTCCAGCTTTAGTTACAAGCTCTTCATTAAGCGAGGCACAATCATCAATACCATCTTCAAGTTCTTCTTTACCTTCATCACTCAGCATATCATGCTTTTCTAACCATAAAAATACAGTCTTAAAATGATTTACAACAAGTTCCTCTGGAACTCCACCATCAATTTGCCATACGGCTTTATCAATAATTATCATAATTAATCTCTTCTTTCAATTCTTGTAGTTATGTTTTCAGGAATCTTCACAATATCTCCATTTTTTTAATTTTACATAGTTACCACCATTTTCTCTAATACGAGTTTCTTTCGCAATCTGTGCGGTCTTATCGGCTGTTTTAGATGTAACTTCAATGGAATCAACAATGTTGCCGTCTTTATCAACAACGAAATCTACCCTTCTTCCGGTACCAGTTTCTGGATCAATCGCTTTTTTACCATTGGAATCTCTCAACAATCTCTCACTTTCTATTTTGTAACCCTCAGATTCAGGATATTTTTCTTGTAATTCAGATTGCACTTTATTTTCACGCCGTAATCCATCTTTTTTATTTGGTATTAAATTTTCACTATATCCTTCTGCATTATGAACCCAAACCCCGCACTCGCCAACATAATAAGTATGGAAATCCTCAAATGGAAATAAAATAGCACCTCCTCGGGGTGCTAGCGTGGTATCCTCCTGCGTAGCTTTTCAGTGGTATATAAAAAACTAAGAAAGCTATGCTTTCAAACACCTTGCCCGCAATAACGCCGATAACTATAGTGCTGATAAGGTTAAGTAAAACCGTTATTCCCATATTAAATCCGTATTCATACAAATCGAAATCTCTTTCGGATATAATACCTTTTTCACATAGACGTTGCGTTATTTTGCAGGCAGTTTTCTTAAACATTAGAACTTACGCAGTTTCTTATAATCAGCAGGCAGTTCAGGCTGGTGAGTGATGAAAAGGCATGTAGAATTTACGTTTGATACAGTAACCAAAAGTGCCAATGCAACAAACACCTTACCCATTCTTGTGCTGAGTTTCATTGAATTTTTTTCATATGATCTTATTCATTTCATAACAAGTTATGACTTGATTATACATAATATAAGAATAAAAAAAACGTAAATGTCAAAAAGAACGTCTTTTTTGTAAAAAAAAAATAGAGGTAACTTATTGCTACCTCTATTTTTCATACATTATCACTGATGTTTCAAACCAGTTATCAGATACATCAGTTTTTAAAAGTCCTCCATATTTTTCCGCAATATTTTGAACACTCTTTAACCCTATTCCATGATTTATCTCATCATTTTTTCTTGTCCTTTTATCCTTGTGTATGATTCCGTCAAATGAATTTCCTACTAATATTTTAATGTAACCCTGCTTATAAACAATATCGATAGTTATCTTCTTTTCATCGTTCTCGCCCAGAAGGCTTAACGCTTCAAGTGCATTATCTATCAGATTACAAATAACAATATTTAAATCAAATGAACTAATAAGAATTTGCTCAGGTAGAACAACATGATAACTTTTTTCAACGCTGTTGTTCTCTAACGGTGCCAATTTGTAATTCAGAACACTGTCGATCGTTTCATTCCCTGAGTCGATAATAACATTATTACTATAAATATAATCATTGGTTTCAGCAAGGTAATCTTTAAGCTGATCGTATTTCTCAGCACTAAGCAAACTTTGCATGTTGATAATATGATTTTTCATATCATGCTTTAAAAATCTTATCTTCATCTGAGATTCCTGCATTAAATGCAACTGATTAAGATATGCCTTGTTTTGCTGCTCAATAACGTCAGTTTCATATTGTTGGGAAAACATATTTACCAAATTATCGTAAAGGTAAAGAATAACTATGTTCATCAATAATATGATAACGCTTAAAATCAACGATACGACATTGAGATCTTTTGCGACAAAGTAACCAACCATTATACTGCCAAGCGGAACAAATATCACAGTAATATAATACATTATTGGTAATTTTACAATTTGATCGCTGTATTTAAAATAGCTCTTAGCTATGATATTTACAAGTGTTAGAAGCACAATATTTGATACAAATCCCTCATCAAAAAAAACAGAGTTTATATTAAGCAAAGACTGTATAGCAACAACCGCTGTATCTACTACAATGGAAAAAACACATAACACAAATGCTGACAACAGAGACTTAAATAACGATACTTTATAGTACAAAAATATAAGAATAAATGGTATAATGTTTGACAGAATCGTAATCAATCGATTGTCAAAAACTAAATACGCACAGCTATTTATAATGTAATAAAGTGTAAACAGGACAATGTCTGATTTTGCCGACTCTTTTTTCTTTTGTAAAAACACATTGGAAAACTGATAAGTTGCATATATGTGAAACACATTTGAAAACAAATAAAATATAGTAGTCATATCATTCTTTCAACAGCTGTTCACTGACCTCCATTTTCTTATTAGGGCTTATCGGCAATTCCACTCGGTCTATGCCAATAAGGACGACTGAATGTGAAGTGAATCTTTCAATATAATTTTTATTTACTAAATAAGATTTATGAATACTGATAAAATCACTTAGACTTTCATTGTCAAGCAGGTTAGATAATTTTCCGTAAAAGGTATAGTGATTCGTAATAGTATGAATCACTATTGTTCTGCCCTGACTCTCAAAATAACAAATATTAGATACTATGATACTGTTTTTGACTTTATGTGCAGTATATTCAAACACCTTTTTTCTCTTTGCCTGATCCAAATTATAAGTTTCAAAAAATTCAACTATTCTTTCATAGGTAATTGGTTTTTTTATATAATCATAGGGCCTTATTTTAATGGAGTCAATAGCATACTCGCCATAAGATGTCACATAAACGATAGCAGTGTTGTCATTGGCATACAGTCCACGCAATCTTTTTCCAAGCTCAATACCATTCATCTGTTTTTCCTCATTATTTTTAAATTCAATATCGAGCAATATTACGTCAAACGAATTCCCCTTGAGATACTCGTCCATTAATTCCTCACAAGTATCAAATTCTGCATGATCAATTTCTCTGTCACATTGTATTGAATAATCTAACAAATACTTTGATAAACTTTCCTGCATATGTTTATCATCATCACAAATTGCAACTCTGATCATACGATCACCGCCTTTATACGCCATTATACCAAACATTTTTCAGAAAATCAATACATATTTCATCAATTTTCTGGTATAATAGTTTACAAAACAAAATATAATTTTTTCGCAAAATCTGCACCTACAGGCAAAAAGGCAAAAAATCAACGTAAAATCATGCATTATTTACTACCAATCAGATGTTTCTGACGGCTAAAAACTTTTAAGCTACAAAATTGAGTTTTTCAACATATTTCTTTTTTGTATCAAGCGATGAGTGAACATAGCGGTTAAGTGTAATATTAACATTAGAATGACCTAGCAACTCGCTGACAGTTTTAGCATCAAAGCCATTCTCAATACAAACAGTAGCGTATGTGTGACGCAGTAAATGAAAATTAACGTTTTGGAAATGAACTTTAACCGTTCTTCTTTCATGACTTCCGACGGTTCGCAGCGAAAAAAACAGATGCTTACTCCAGAAATTCATTAAGCTCTTCAATCTCACGGCTTTTCTTTTAAAGCTCTTTGATCCACTTGTTTGCTGCCTGAAGCTGCTGTGCGATAGTAAGTGACTCTCCTGGTGTACGTGAGCCTGCACCTGTGTCTATTTCCCCGATCCGCGCCTTTTGCACCCACGTCCCCAGCGTCCCTTTGGGGATGCGCAACTCATCTGCTGCCTTGGTGCCAATCTCCTTTGCGAGCTTTATTGCCTGCTTTCGTTAAATTGTGTTGACAAATCCCATTAAACAAGGACTTTCGGATAAAGAAAACGGACACCAATCAAGATACGCATTGTATCAAAATTGGTGTCCTGTTATGGTGCGGATGACGGGACTTGAACCCACATGACCTTGCGATCACTAGCACCTGAAGCTAGCGCGTCTGCCAATTCCGCCACATCCGCATATTTAACGTTGCTCAATGCAACGTAAATATTATATCATATTACACGTGCTTTGTCAATACTTTTTCGCAGTTTTTTCGATAAAAACGCAAAAAAAAAATAAAGCCTGACTAAAAAGTCAGGCTAATTTTTATATCGGAATCATCACCCGTTTTTAAACTGCTCACTAAGAGCCTGATCACTCATGCCGAAAGTCACAAGCTTGCTGAAATACTTGTTCTTCATAAGCGCCTTGATAAGTATTACACCAACTATCGTTACGCATACAAATTCGCCTAAGGCTACCCAACCCATGTTCACAAGAAGCGGCGTCTTGAAGACATACGTCAGCTCAAAGCCAACTATCACCGCATTTGATATCACCGGGAAAAGCGACGCAACTACAAGATTTACCTTGTTTCTCAGCAGATAGATAAGAACCGCTGCCACAACTGTAGCAAGCGTTCCAAATACTACGTCCACCATTCCGAGCGTACTGAATAGATTGACTATCAAACAACCTATAGAAAGCGAAATGATGTAATCCTTGTTGAAATAACAAAGTAGCATCAAAACCTCAGATATGCGGAACTGTACCTGTCCGTATGCAAGCGAGCTGCAAAGCATCGTTGCCACAACGTATATCGCTGCAATAAGTCCCATGTTTGTTAAACGACGTGCACTGAAAATTTCCATAAAAAAATCTCCTTGTTTTTATTTGTGAGTGGTTGATCTAGGTTACACTCTATTTAATTGGAAAATAAAATAACATAAAAAGGCTGCCGCCGAAACGACAGCCCGTTTATTTACGTTAATTTAGCTATTGATTAAGCCTTGCCAACAGAACCGAAGAGTTCCATCTTCTCCTTGACCTTAGCCTTGATAGCCTCGAAACCAGGATTGAGAAGCTTTCTTGGGTCAAAGCCCTTGCCCTGAAGATCCTTGCCCTCTTCAATGTACTTTCTTGTAGCTTCCTGGAATGAAAGCTGGCACTCTGTGTTTACGTTGATCTTTGCAACGCCAAGTGAGATTGCCTTCTTGATCATGTCATCAGGAATACCTGTACCGCCGTGAAGTACCAGTGGCATATCGCCAACCTTTTCCTTGATAGCAGCAAGTGTCTCGAATGAAAGACCTGGCCAGTTTGCTGGATACTTACCGTGAATGTTACCGATACCAGCTGCGAGCATTGTAACACCGAGATCAGCGATTGTCTTGCACTCGTCTGGATCTGCGCACTCGCCCATACCTACAACGCCGTCCTCTTCGCCGCCGATAGAACCAACTTCGCACTCGATAGAAAGACCAAGCTGATCTGCAACGTGAACAAGTTCAGTTGACTTAGCAAGATTCTCATCAAATGGATAATGTGAACCGTCGAACATGATAGATGAGAAACCAGCCTTTACGCACTTGTAGCAGCCTTCATATGTTCCGTGGTCAAGATGAAGTGCAACAGGTACTGTGATACCAAGCTCTTCGTCCATTGCCTTAACCATAGCGGCAACTGTCTTGAAGCCTGTCATGTACTTGCCTGCGCCCTCAGACACACCAAGAATTACAGGTGACTGCAGTTCCTGAGCAGTGAGAAGGATAGCCTTTGTCCACTCAAGGTTGTTAATATTGAACTGACCTACAGCATACTTGCCTGCAAGTGCCTTTGTCATCATTTCCTTAGCTGAAACTAACATTTTTTAACGACCTCCGTTATTTTAAATTTTCCTTTATTATTATACAACATTACTCCGTCAATTGCAATAGCGTGACATTAATTTAACAATTATGTAACATTTAAACCTCGTACATCTCGATGACCTTCTGAGCCACCTCGATCTTTGTGCATCTCTTATCCATAGCCTGCTTTTCAAGATATTTATGAGCCTGCTGTTCTGTAAAGCCAAGATACTGCATAAGTGAGCACTTTGCTCTGTTTATCGTTCTTATTTCTTCAAGCTTTTTGTGCAGTTTCAGATTTTCAGACCTTATGCCCAGCATTCTTTTTCTTGCGGCACTGACAAATTTCATTGAACGGTAAAAATACTGTCTGCCTAGCGGCTTTGGTATCACCATTACGCCGAAATCTTCAAGTTTATCCGCAAGGATATCCGCATTTTCCGACTTTGCGATAGCCACACAGCTTGCGTCAGTTGAGGTGCAGACTATCTCCGCAAGCTCGTTGCCATATTCGTCTGACAATGGACAGTTTATCACGACACAGTCATAACTGCCTGACCCTACCGCTCGCCTTGTTTCAAGACCCGTTGCGGCTATAGAAGTCTTGCAGGTGGGAAAGGTTTCTTTTAACAGACTCACAAGCATAGCTGTTGCCTTGTCATTGCTTGAAGCCACAAGTATCCTGTCCATTTCCCCACCTCCTTTTTTTAGCTTTCTCTGACATTACAGATGATAAAAATATCTGGCTGTTTCAAACTGCTCCTTATCGGCAGCTCTCTCATATTCTATGATAAGCTCCTTTTCTATTGCGATAAAACGCTCCAACATATGCTCAGGAAGCCTATCCGCAAGAAACTCGCTCTTTTCAGCACGTTCCACTGCCTCTTTCAAAGACTGCGGAAGTGTTTCAAGCTTTGCAAGCTCGCTTTCATCTGCCGAGCCTATATTGAAATTAAAAGGTTTTGGAAGTTCTTCCTTATTTATAACGCCGTCTATGCAGGCATAAATAAGCAGACCCATAGCAAAGTAAGGATTACAGGTGTTGTCTGCTGAACGGAGTATTATACCATTCTCATCTGTATCAGCAAGCGGTGCACGAAGAAGCTGTGCATAATTTTCATGTGACCATGAAATGTACTTAGGTGCAAGCAGACTGCCAAAACGTTTGTATGAATTTGTAGTGGTGTTTAGAAACAGCGTCATATCGCCAACGTTTTTCAGTATTCCTGCTATCATGCGCTCAGCCTCTTTGGAAAGTCCGCCAAGCTGAGGTTTGAAAACATTTTCCGTGCCTTTCATGCACATGAGCATTATATGCAGACCGGAGCCGCAGTTGTCGACGATAGGCTTTGGCATGAAAGTTGCATAAAGTCCATTCCTGTCAGCAACGGATTTTACAACGTTTTTGAATGTCACAAGATTGTCTGCTGCTTTCAGTGCATTTGAATACTGAAAATCTATCTCGTTCTGACCCGGACCGGTTTCGTGTCTTGAGCTTTCTGGGAAAATATCCATTTGCTCAAGTGTCAGGCAGATGTCACGTCTGAGGTTTTCTCCCCTGTCAACAGGCGCAGCGTCACAATAGCCTGCGTAGTCGTGAGGACGCTTTGTAGGCATATCAGTATCGTCCTTTTCAAAGCAGTAAAACTCGCATGAAGTACCTATCTGGAAGTTATATCCCTTACCCTTTGCATATGCGATAGCAGTTTTGAGGAAAAACCTGCCATCCCCCTCGAAAGCCGTTCCGTCAGGATATTTCAGGTGGCAGAAAAATCTTACTACCCTGCCGTGCTGCGGTCGCCATGGAAGAAGCGCCAGTGTATCAGGGTCAGGGAAAAGTCTAAGGTCTGAAGCAGTCACATTCAAAAAGCCACCGAGCTTTGAAGCGTCAAAGATAAGTCCCTCTCTGAATATTTTCGGCAGCTCGCCTGCTATAACAGAGATAGTCTTTAACGAACCAAATATATCGCAGAACATGAGCTTTACGAACTTTACGTCGTTTTCTTCAACGAACTGCAAAACCTCTTTCTCTGTGTATTTCATAATAAATCCTCCGTAATGATACTGTTCAGAAAAGTTTTCCGTTCCTTACTTATAATTATATCTGAACAGCCAATTCTGTAAAACCGAGCAGTTATAAAGATTTTGTTACTTTATTTTTACCTTGCGTTATTTGTCGATATCCTCCAGCCAAAGCTTAGCCACAGCGTCAGACGGCATTCTCCAATCCCCTCTCGGTGACAGGGTAACAGAACCGATCTTTGCGCCGTCAGGCAGGCAGGAGCGCTTGAACTGCTGTGAGAAAAATCTGCGATAGAATGTTTTGAGCCACTTGTCTATGACCTCGTCAGGATAATCCCCCTCAAAGGCATATTTCGCAAGCCTTTTCACCTTTGACGGCTCAAAGCCCCAGCGTATGCCATAGTAAAGGAAGAAGTCATGAAGCTCATATGGACCGACAAGGTCTTCTGTTTTCTGTGTCATCTCAGTGCCACTCTCGTCGGTAGGAAGAAGCTCAGGAGAAACAGGAGTGTCCAAAATATCGTACAGTACATCTCTCAGAGTATCAGATGTGCAGGTATCGCCGTAATACTGAACGATATGTCTTACCAAGGTCTTAGGGATAGAAGCGTTCACACCGTACATGGACATATGGTCGCCGTTGTAGGTCGCCCAGCCGAGAGCAAGTTCGCTCAGGTCGCCTGTTCCGACCACCATTCCGCTCACCTGATTTGCGATATTCATAAGCACCTTTGTGCGCTCTCTCGCCTGACCATTCTCAAACACAACGCTGTGATCGTTATAATCGTGACCGATATCTTCAAAGTGCTGTAAAACTGCTTTTGAGATATCCACCTCTCTGAACGTTACCCCCAAAGCGTCGCAAAGTATCTCCGCATTGGAGCGTGTACGCTTTGTTGTGCCAAAGCATGGCATCGTCACCGCAACGATATCAGTATGAGGACGTTTCAGCAAGTCCATTGCCATTATGCACACAAGCAGTGCCAGCGTAGAATCAAGTCCGCCGGAAATGCCAATGACCACAGTTTTGGAATGTGTGTGTGCGATACGCTTCATAAGTCCATGGGATTGCATTTGCAAAATAAGGTGACAGCGCTCGTTTCTCTCCGCCTGATTTGACGGGATAAAAGGCGTTTTGGCAAACTTTCTTGTCAAAGCTGTTTCGCCCATTTCAAGGCTGAATCTCTCACGGGAGATGTTTTCCATATCCAAGAAACCGCTGTCCTTGGAAGAATAGTCCCACTCTGCGCTTGCAGGATAGGTGGAAATTTTTCTGCGTTCAAAGGCAAGCTTTTTAAAGTCTATTTCCGATATGGTAATGCCATTTTCAAAAAGCCTGCTCTCTGCAAGTATAGAGCCGTTTTCCGCAATGATATTGTGACCTGAAAAGACCATATCCTGCGTTGACTCGCCGTCACCTGCAGAACAATAGATATACCCTGCCACAAGCCTTGCGGACTGGTTCGATACAAGCTGTCTGCGGTATGAGTCTTTACCAATGACCTCATCGCTTGCAGACAGATTGCATATAAGGGTAGCCCCAGCCTTAGCAAGATAATTTGAAACAGGGTCAGCCACCCACAAGTCCTCGCAAAGTTCAAAGCCCACCACAAGCTCAGGTATCTCTTCACATACGAAAACGGTCTGTTCCATAGGCGGTATAAATTCAAGCTGTCCGTACTCTCTCAGATCAATGGCAGCACATTCGCCTCTGTATGGTGCAAAATGTCTTGCCTCATAAAATTCGTTATAGTTCGGCAGATGCGTTTTAGGTACAAAGGCACGCACCTCTCCGTCTTGCATCACAGCCGCACAGTTATAAAGCTTGCCGTTTGCTCTCACAGGCACGCCCACAGCCACAAGCATATCGCTGTCAGCAGTAGTCTTTGCTATCTTTACAACACCCTCCATTGCCTTGTCAAGTAAAGCGTTCTGAAAGAACAAGTCCTGACAGGTATAGCCTGTTATACAAAGCTCAGGGAACACAGCGACCTTTACGCCCTCTTCCCTGCACTTTTCAAGCTGACTGATTATTTTATCCACATTGAAGTCAACGTCTGCCACCTGTATCTCAGGGGTGCAGGCGGCGACCTTTATAAAACCGTCTTTCATAAAAATAAGCTCCTTACAAGAAATTATCATTGTTATCATTATACCATTTTTTATAGGTATAAGTCAATGATTTTTACAGTATAGCAAAACTATTTTAGAACGATACTAGACAATCGGCCACTAATGTGTTAAAATTGAGATATCACATCAAAGGGGGAACGCCATATGAACAAGCTGTGGGATAAGTTTATTTTAGGCCTTAGCTGCTGTGCATTCATGCTTGCAGAGGGAACAGATCCGTCAAACATCACCACATTGCTATTGGCTGTCATATGCTCCGCTATCTTTCAAATAAAACCAAGCTCTTCCGTTGCATACCTTTCAGTTATTGCGTACAGCTCACTTTGCATTTTCAGTAAAGAAGCTTTGATACTCGCCCCTTTGGTGCTTTATGATGCTTTCTGTACAAAATTTTACCATGCTATGGTCTTAACATTCATAGGCGTACTTGCAAATATATTCACTCTGGGAAAAGACATCTTCCCGCTTGTCGCTCTTTTTTTGGTAAGCTTCACAATTTCAAGCCGCAGCGTTCTGAACGAAAAGCTGACAAAGCTGCTCATAAATACCCGTGACAATTCAAAAGAACTTACCACCCAGCTTGTAGAAAAAAACAAAGCCATGCAGAGAAATCAAGACTACGAGATATATCTTGCCACGCTGAAAGAGCGTAACCGCATTGCAAGGGAGATACACGATAACGTGGGACATATGCTCACAAGGTCTATTTTACAGCTTGGTGCGCTTTCGGTCATAAACAAAGATGAAACTGTCGGTGAAGCCATCAACGACCTGAGTGGCACGCTGAACACCGCCATGACGAGCATACGAAGCAGCGTTCATGATCTTCATGACGATTCTATCGCACTAAAGCCTGCTGTTGAAGACTGCATAAGACCTCTGAAAGACAGATTTGCAGTAAGCTGTGATTATGACTTTTCCGAAAGAATGTCACGAGATGTGAAGCTTTGCTTTATTGGCGTTATAAAAGAAGCACTTTCCAATACCGCAAAGCACAGCGACGGCGACAGCATAAAAATAATCATTCGTGAACACCCTGCTCTTTATCAGCTTAGTATCGCAGACAACGGAAGCTGTCCCGAAAAGATAGACGAAAGCGGAATGGGGCTTGCCAATATGCGTGAGCGTGCGGCTTCTTTAAATGGAAACATAAACATCACATCGGGCAGCAAGGGATTTTGCATTTTTCTGTCTGTGCCGAAACAAAACCTGACTGAACGGAGGTCTTGACATGAACATTGTTATAATAGATGATGACAAGCTTGTGGCGGTGTCGCTGAAAACCATTCTTGAAAGCACAGGCAGTGTGAAAGTTCTTGCCATGGGAAGCTGCGGTGAGGAAGCCATAGAGCTTTATTCTCTTCTCAAGCCTGATGTTCTGCTTATGGATATCCGCATGAACGGCATGAGCGGCATTGAAGCCGGCGAAAAAATCCTTGCTGGGTACCCTGACGCAAGGATACTTTATCTTACCACATTTTCTGATGATGAATACATTATAAAGGCTGTGCTTATGGGAGCAAAGGGATATATTTTAAAGCAGGATTTTGAAAGCATATGCCCTGCCCTTGAAACCGTTATGAATGGGCAGACAGTTTTCGGCTCAGATGTTGCAAGCAAGCTTCCTGAGCTTCTTACCAATCACAGCAGTTTTGATTTTGACCACTACGGCATAGTCGAAAAAGAGCAGGAGATAATCGAACAGGTGGCAAAAGGACTTAGCAACAAGGAGATAGCCTCACTGCTTTATCTTAGTGAGGGCACAGTGCGAAATTACATCAGCACTATCCTGGAAAAGCTCTCCCTCCGTGATCGCACACAGCTTGCTATTTTCTACTACACCAACATACAATAGCACTACAATTTCATAAAAAGTAAAGAGGAGACGGCATGACCGCTCCTCTTTTTGTTATTATTACATTTTAGCTCTTTCCTTAGCTCTCTGTGAGTTGCTCAGAATACGCTTTCTTATTCTTATGCTCTTTGGTGTTACCTCAAGAAGTTCATCGTCAGCAAGGAATTCAAGTGAATCCTCAAGGCTGAGATTTCTTGGCGGAACAAGTCTGAGTGCGTCATCAGAACCGCTTGCACGGGTGTTTGTAAGGTGCTTCTTCTTGCAGACATTTACAACAAGGTCTTCCTGCTTTGGTGAAGCGCCAACTATCATTCCCTCATATACAGGTGTGCCTGCTGTGATGAACAGCTCGCCTCTCTCCTGTGCGTTGTAAAGACCGTATGTTACAGCTTCGCCTGTTTCAAACGCAACAAGTGAGCCTGTTGCTCTCTTTGGTATCTCGCCCTTATATGGCTCGTAGTCATGGAATACAGAGCTCATGATACCCTCACCCTTTGTGTCTGTAAGGAACTCGCTCTTGTATCCGAAAAGTCCTCTTGCAGGGATAAGAAATTCAAGTCTCATTCTGCTTCCAACAGGTGCCATTTCCTGAAGCTCGCCCTTTCTTGCGCCTATCTTCTCCATAACAGAACCTACGCAGTTCTCAGGAACGTCAATAACAAGTCTTTCGATAGGTTCGCAAAGCTTGCCCTCTATCTCCTTGAACAGAACGTGCGGTGTTGAAACGCCAAGCTCATAGCCCTCACGACGCATATTCTCGATAAGGATAGAAAGGTGCATTTCGCCACGTCCTGCGACCTTGAAAGCGTCTGTGCTGTCTGTTTCAGAAACTCTCAGTGAAACGTCCTTGAGAAGTTCTTTGAACAGTCTGTCTCTCAGGTGACGGCTTGTTACGAACTTGCCCTCTCTGCCTGCGAATGGTGAATTATTTACAGAGAATGTCATTTCAACTGTAGGCTCGGATATCTTTACAAAAGGTACAGCCTCAAAGTTGCCGAAGTCACAGATAGTGTCACCGATAGTGATGTTCTCGATACCGCTGATACAAACGATGTCGCCAGCCTTTGCACTCTGGCATGGAACTCTGTTAAGTCCCTCTATCTGATACATTGTAACGATCTTGCCACGATATTCCTTCTTAGTCTGATGATAATCGCCGATCGTAACGTCCTGATTAACTTTCATTTCGCCACGCTCGATACGGCCGATAGCTATTCTTCCTACATACTCGTTGTAGTCGATAGCGGAAACAAGATACTGCATTGGTCCCTCAGTATCTACCTCAGGTGCAGGGATATAGCTGAGTATCTCGTCAAAGAGAGGTATCATATCCTTGCCCTCTTCATCAGGTGAATGAGTAGCTGTACCTGCTCTGCCTGAGCAATAAAGGATAGGGCTGTCAAGCTGCTCGTCAGTAGCGTCAAGATCCATGAGAAGCTCGAGAACTTCGTCGCCTACCTCGTTAAGACGAGCGTCAGGTCTGTCTATCTTATTGATAACGATGATTATTTTATGACCAAGCTCAAGTGCCTTCTGAAGAACGAATCTTGTCTGTGGCATTGGACCCTCGGCTGCGTCCACAAGCAGTATAACACCGTTTACCATTTTAAGAACACGCTCTACCTCTCCACCGAAATCAGCATGGCCCGGGGTGTCGATAACGTTTATCTTAACGTCCTTATACTTGATAGAAGTATTCTTTGCAAGTATAGTGATTCCTCTCTCACGCTCGATATCGTTTGAATCCATGACTCTTTCTTCTACAGCCTGATTTTCTCTGAAAGTACCGCTCTGCTTGAGCATCTGGTCTACAAGGGTAGTCTTACCGTGGTCAACGTGGGCAATAATAGCAACATTTCTTAAATCTTCTCTAATCATACATACTCCTCCGATTTATCAAGACACAGCAAAGCGAATGCTCTCTGTAACGATTTGCTTAATATATTTCGCAAAAATTATAAACAATAAAAATTATAAATATATTTTCTCCCATCAAAGGAAAGAAAATCGTAATTTTTCACAAAAAGCCTATAAAACACAAAAGCACCTTGCGAAATTTTCCGCAAGGTAACTTTCCTAATTGAGAATTATAGCACATTTTTGCCGATTTGTCAAGAAAAAAGTATCATTCACAGGTTACGCCTTGTACAGTGTGCCTTAGATTAAATGATTTATGTTTTTGGCTGTTTTACACAATATTACGCTACTAATATTTTGCATAAAATTAATTGAAATCACATTTGAAAAGTTGTATAATATCAATAATCAAAGATATAACTTTGATAACAGAGATCATATATTTTGAAAGGCGGAATAATAAAATGGCTAACAGAATGATACTTAATGAAACTTCATATTTCGGTGCAGGCTCGATCAGCGAGATAGTTACAGAGGCAAAGAAGAGAGCTTTTAAAAAGGCTCTTGTTGTAACAGACCCTGATCTTATCAAATTTAACGTTGCAAAGAACGTTACAGATCTTTTGGAGGAAGCAGGACTTGCTTATGATATATTCTCTCAGGTAAAGGCTAACCCTACTGTAAAGGTAGTAAAGACTGGTATCGAAGCTTTCAAGGCAGCAGGTGCTGACTACCTTATCGCTATCGGCGGCGGCTCATCAATGGACACTGCAAAGGCTATCGGTATCATCATAAACAACCCTGAGTATGCTGACGTTACTTCTCTTGAGGGCGCTATCGACACAAAGAATCCTAGTGTTCCTATAATCGCTGTTCCTACAACAGCAGGCACAGCCGCAGAGGTAACTATCAACTATGTTATCACAGACGAGGAGAAAAAGAGAAAGTTCGTTTGCGTTGACCCTCATGATATCCCGGTTGTTGCAGTTATCGACGCTAAGATGATGTCATCAATGCCAAAGGGACTTACAGCTTCAACAGGTATGGACGCTCTTACACACGCTATCGAGGGCTACACAACACTTGGCGCTTGGGAGCTTACAGACATGATGCATCTTAAAGCTATCGAGATCATCTCACGTTCACTGAGAAAGGCTGTTGAGAATGACCCACAGGGCAGAGAAGATATGGCTCTCGGTCAGTATATCGCAGGCATGGGCTTCTCAAACGTTGGTCTTGGCGTTGTTCACGGCATGGCTCACCCGCTCGGTGCATTCTATGACACACCTCACGGAATTGCAAACGCTGTACTTCTTCCGTATGTAATGGAGTACAACGCTGAATACACAGGCGAAAAGTTCAAATACATTGCAGAGGCAATGGGCGTTGACACAACAAACATGAGCCAGGCTGAATACAGAGCAGCCGCAGTAAACGCAGTTAAGCAGCTTTCAAAGGACGTTGGAATCCCTGAGAAGCTCCACGAGATAGGCGTTAAGGAAGAGGATCTTCAGGCTTTGAGCGAATCTGCATTTGCAGACGTATGCACAGGCGGAAATCCAAGACCTTGCACAGTTGAGTCTATCCTCGGCATTTATAAGACAGCATTCTAAAACAAAATCTTTTATCTGCCCTCAGTTTTCGGGGGCAGATTTTTATTGCCCGAAAAGAATATTTATGGTATAATACATTTAAAGTGAGTTTAAAGTTCATAGGTTATCATATATCGTAAGATATTATACTGACTTATAGGGAGGAATTTTAATGAGATTACTTCTTGCTGAGGACGAGGTGGAGCTTGCAAATGCGCTTTCGGCAGTGCTTAAACACAAAAACTATTCTGTTGACGCTGTTTACAACGGCATCGACGCATACAATTATGCAATTGCACAGGATTATGACGGAATAATACTTGACATTATGATGCCTGGTATGAACGGCATACAGGTGCTTACAAAGCTTCGTGAAAAGGGTATCGACTCCCCTGTTCTTCTGCTTACTGCAAAGTCTGATATTGACGATAGGATAAACGGACTTGATTCGGGTGCTGACGATTATCTTACAAAGCCCTTTGCAATGGGCGAGCTTCTTGCGAGAATAAGGGCAATGACACGCCGCCGCACTGAGTTTGCACCCTCTACCCTTACTTTCGGAAACGTTTCTCTCAACAGACAGAGCTTTGAGCTTTCAGGTCCTAACGGCTCTCAGAAGCTTGGCAACAAAGAGTTTCAAATGATAGAAGCCCTTATGCTAAATCACGGCACGCTTATTTCCACAGAGCGTTTCATGGAAAAGATATGGGGCTATGACTCTGACGCTGAGATAAACGTGGTGTGGGTATATATTTCATATCTGCGAAAAAAGCTTGGTCTTATCGGTGCAGATATCGAGATAAAAGCCACAAGGGGCGTGGGCTACACACTAGAGGAAAAGCATAATGATTAAGCGTTTACAGCGGAAATTCGTTGTTATCGCCGCTGTGTGCCTTCTTATCGTAGAGTTTGCCATAATAGGCGGCATAAATGGAGTGAACATCTATCAGACCAACAAGAATGCAGACAATCTGCTGAACATAATAATCGAAAATGACGGCAGATTTCCTGAGTTTGATCCCATGGGCATGAAGCATGACAAACCGCAGGATAATTCAGACAACGCCTCTCCCCCTGAGAGCAAAAAGCCTGATAAGCACAGAGGCTTTAACGAGGAAACTAAGTATCAGACAAGGTATTTTGTTGTATATACCGACAGCAATGGCGAAATAACCAAGGTAGATACAGGACACGTTGCGGCGGTGTCAAGTTCGCAGGCTATAGAATACGGCAAAAGCGTTCTTGACAGCGGCAAGACATCAGGCACGTCAGGAAACTACCGCTACAAAACAGGCGACACAGACAAAGGCAAGATAATAGTTTTCATGGACTGCCGCAGTGACAGTGCCACCAAAAATCGCTTTTTGCTGGTGTCATGCGCCATAGGTGCGGCAGGATATATACTTGTATGTCTGCTTATCATAATCTTCTCGAAGCGTGCCATAAGACCTGTTGTGGAAAGCTCTGAAAAGCAAAAGCAGTTCATCACCGACGCAGGGCACGAGATAAAAACGCCGCTGGCCATAATCTCCGCAAACACGGAAGTTCTTGAAATGGTTTCAGAGCCAAACCAGTGGACGGTGAGCATAAAAAATCAGATAACAAGGCTCAACGGTCTGCTGAAAGAGCTTTTAAGCCTTGCAAAAATGGAGGAGGAAAAGCCTGCTCTTACCATGGCTGATTTCAATATCTCTGACGCTGTTTATGACGCCGCTTCGCCTTTTACTACCCTTGCGGAAACAAAGGGCAAAAAACTCACCATTGATGTTACCAACGGACTTACCTATCACGGCGACGAGGGTGCGATAAGACAGCTTGTTTCTATCCTCACGGAAAATGCAGTAAAATACGCTGACGAGGGCGGCGAGATAATAGTAAAGCTTTTCATTTCTCATAATGGCAAGGAAACAGACCTTGAAGTTTCAAACACCTGCAAAGAACCACCGCAAGGCGACCTAACAAAACTTTTTGACAGATTTTATCGTGACGACAGCTCACGTTCTCGGTCAAAAGGTGAGAAAAAGGGTGGCTACGGCATTGGGCTTTCTATTGCACAGGCAATAGTCAGGTCGCACAAAAGCAAGATATCATGCAAAGCCGAAAACGGCATGATGATATTTACAGCACAGCTTAAATAACTGCAAAGCAGAGTTGGTCTCCAGCCGCTCTGCTTTTTTATAATATGACATTTGTCACATGAAGATGTGACTTTGCTCACTAGCTTTTTGGCGGATAATATTGTATAATGATAATACAAACTAAGGGAGGTTTTTCTTATGGCTGAAACTGTAGTAAAAATAGACAATCTGGTAAAAAGATACAAGGAGCTTATTGCTCTTGACCACTTTGATCTTGAAATAAAAAAAGGCGAGGTCTTCGGACTTCTCGGTCCTAACGGTTCGGGCAAGACCACCACGATAAACTGCCTGCTCTCACTGCTGGCATACGATAAGGGCGACATCGAGATATTCGGTGAAAAAATGTCTCCTGTGAACTATGGGGTAAAAAAGCGTATTGGCGTTATAATGCAGAATGTTGCGGTGTTTGACGAGCTGACTGTGTATGAGAACATTGATTATTTTTGTGGGCTTTACATCACCGACAAAGCCACACGAAAGAAATATGTTGACGATGCCATAGCTTTTGTGGGACTTGAGGACTTCGTGAAGTTCCACCCTAAAAAGCTTTCAGGTGGTCTGCTCAGACGACTTAACATTGCCTGTGGTATCGCACACAAGCCTGAGCTTATCATACTTGACGAGCCGACAGTTGCCGTTGACCCACAGTCCAGAAACAAGATACTGGAGGGCATTTTACAGCTCAACCGTGAGGGGGCGACTATAATTTACACCTCCCACTACATGGAGGAAGTCGAGCAGATATGCACCCGTATCGCCATAATGGATAAGGGCAGTAAAATAGCCGAGGGTACTACAGAGGAACTCAAACGAATGATAAAAAACACCGAAACTATCACCGCAGAGATACTCCAGCTTCCTGAAAACGTCCGTGAACAAATAGAAGCTTTGGAACACGTTTATAATGTTTCCTATGCCGACAACAAGCTCGTTGCACGCTGTACAGGGGGACGGCACAATCTTATTGAGATACTGAAAATATTGCAGGAAAATCAGGTGGGCTTCGGCAGCGTTTATTCTGAGCAGCCTACCCTCAATGACGTTTTCCTTGAAATAACCGGCAAGGCTCTCAGGGATAAGGAGTGATAGAATGTTCTCACACATATTCAAATACGAATTTAAAAGCTGTCTGCGTCAAAAAGCCATACTCTTCTGGCTCATAGCCTTTCCTATAATACTGGGTTGCTTTTTTAAGATGGCGTTTTCAGGGATATACGAAAAAGATGTTGTATTCAATGCGATACCTGTTGCGGTGACAAATATAGAAGAAAACGATATCCTTAAGCAGGTGCTTGAACAGATATCAGAGGGTGATGAGGCTCTTTTCAAGGTGACGTATACAGACATTGACAAGGCAGAAGAAATGCTTAAAAGCGAAGATATAAAAGGCATTATAAAGGCTTCAGACCTCTCCCTTGAGTTTGGCTCAACAGGTATCCAGCAGACCATTGTAAAGACTTTCATACAGCAATACAAAACTCAGGAAAAGATAATAACCGACACTGCAAAGAACGCTCCGCAAAAGCTTGATAAGGTCATAGCTTCCCTTTCTGAGAAGATAAGCCCAAATGAGGATATACCTCTCCACGGCAATCCTGATATAACGATACAGTTTTTCTATAATCTTCTTGCTATGACGGCACTTTTCGGCTCGATGTCAGGTCTGTTCGTGGCACAGGAAAATCAGGGCGACCTGTCTGCACTTGGCGCAAGACGTTGCTGTTCTCCAGTGAACAAGCTTACAAGCATAACGGCAACGCTCCTAGCTTTTCATGTGGTGGAAATGATATGCATGGTGATATCGGTGACGTTCCTGAGATTTGTGCTTAAAGTGGATTTCGGCAGCAAGCTCCCCCTTGTTTACCTTGCCGCAGTGCTAGGCGGAATAATGGGAATATCCATGGGATTTTTCGTTGGCTCTTTCCGCATAAAAGAGGGTTTAAAAATGTCTGTAGTCCTGGCGGTATCAATGACCTGCTGTTTCTTCAGCGGTCTTATGTCAAACAACATGAAAGGCACTGTTGCAGAGCATTGCCCGATATTCAATGAAATAAACCCTGCCGCCATTATCTCAGACAGCTTCTATTGTCTTAATCTCTACGAGGACTACAGGCGATTCACAGTGAAGATAATTTCAATGGCGATATACACAGTGCTGTTCACCCTTGGTGGATATGTTCTTACAAGGAGGCGTAAATATGCAAGTCTTTAAGACCTTTATGAAAATACTCAGAACAAGGCTTACGTCTGCTATATTATATCTTGTCATATTTATGGTCATAGCAGTAATAATGGCAGATACTGCAAAAGATAACAATGGCTATGAGGACTATAAAATGTCCATATCCGTCATTGACCGTGACAACAGTGCCGAAAGCAAGCGTTTGCAGGACTTTATATTCAGCGACAACAAAAAGGTGGAGCTTGCAGATGATGAAGACGAGATCATCGACGCTGTTTATTATCAGCGTGCCAACTATGTTCTGTATATAAACAAGGGCTTTGGCGACAAGATAAATGCAGGGGATTTTGACGGACTTTTTGAGAATTTCAAAATGCCCTCCAGCTACGGCGGACAGCTTTTTGAAAGCAAACTTGACAACTATCTTTCAAGCGTAAAGGCGTACATGACGGCAGGTGAAAGCGCAGAAAACGCTATGAAGCTTGCCCAAACGGCAGTTTCTCAGCAAGTAAAGGCGGAGCTTAAAAACTTTAACAACAAGGGCGGAACAGGTATGCCGGCAATATTCGGCTACTATTTTCAGTATCTTGCATACGTTATGCTTTCCATGCTCATTGTTACCCTTTGCCCCGTTATACTGACGCTAAACAGAAAAGGCGTTCGTGAACGCACAATGTGTTCAAGCCTGACGTCAGCAAACTACAGCAGACAGACGGCTCTTGGGGCAAGTATCTTGGTTTTTAGCATATGGCTTTTGTTTATGATAGTCGCAATTATTTGGGGCAAAACGCTCAACGTGAAATTCTGGCTCGCCTGCCTTAACAGCTTTGTATATATCATTGCCGCCGCAGGCATAGCAATGATAATAGCGCAGTTTGACCTTAGCGACAACGGCATAAATGCTATATCGAACATAATCGGTCTTGGCATGAGCTTTCTTTGCGGAGTTTTCGTGCCACAGGAATTGCTCACAGGAGGCGTTCTTGCAGTGGGAAGATTGTTCCCTGCATACTGGTACACCAAAGCCAACAATATGCTTTTCGGCATGAGCGGTGGAGTATTCAGCACAAAGGAATATCTTATCTGCGTTGGTATCGAGGTACTGTTCGCAGTGGCATTCTTTACTGTGCCTGCTCTGCTTGTTAAGCAAAAGCGTGAGGGTGATGTAAATTCCCTTGCATAAGTTGACAATAATATGGCTGTGTGTTATACTCTTATTGTTACGGAGCTGACACGCAGTCTTTTTGCGTCAGCTAAAGAAGATCATAGATGAAAAAGAGGAAAAAGTATGGATAGATTACAGCTTGACAAAAATGCAAAGCTCACAGGCAGAGTATATTTCAAAGACGAGGTAATGTGGCTCGGTCTTTCAGGAAGCGGTGCGTCATTCACATTTGACGGCACAAAGCTTGTTTTGAATCTCAAAGGCGACAATATCGCAGTGGGCGAAAACCCTATCGACTATGCAAGGATAGCCGTTTATGTTGACGGCAAGAGAGTTGTTAACGAGATTATGGACTGTGCAGAAAAAGAGGTCACGGTAATAGACCGCACAGAAAACGCTCAGTCAGTTGTGGAGATAATAAAACTTTCGGAATCTCCAATGTCAGCGATAGGCGTTGAGGCTTTTGCTGAGGGCAGTGCTGAGGCTTTGCCTGAAAAACCGCTCAAAATAGAATTTATCGGCGACTCTATAACCTGCGGCTATGGTGTTGATGATGAGGACGAAAACCACCAGTTCACCACCGCCACAGAGGACGTTACAAAAGCCTACGCCTACAAGACCGCCAAGGCACTTGACGCTGAATACAGTATGTTTTCAGCCAGCGGTTACGGTATAATCTCAGGCTATACTGAGGGTGACGAGCCTATAAGCGAACAGACAATTCCACAGTTCTATTGTAGCTACGGCTTTTCAAGGGGCAATTTTGCAGGCACTGCTCCGCAGGATATCCCTTGGGATTTCAGCAAATATATTCCGCAGATAATCGTTATAAACCTTGGCACAAACGACGACAGCTACTGCCGTGACTACAAGGACAGGCAGGCTGTTTTCTCAAAGCTTTATGCTGATTTTCTTGCGGTCGTTCGTGAGAAAAATCCGCAGGCTTACATTCTCTGCACTGTTGGAATAATGGGCGAGAGGATATTCCCTGCTGTTGAGGAGGGAATAAAGATATATCTTAAAAGCCACGCTGACAGCAAGATAAGCTCAATGATGTTCCATGAGCAGGACGGTGCAAATGACGGCTTTGCGGCAAACTGGCACCCTACTGAAAAGACCCACACCAAGGCAGCGGCAGTGCTTACGGAAAAACTCAGAGAGATAATAAAAAGCATATAACAAAATCGGCAGTCGGTAACGGCTGCCGATTTCTTGTCATTTTACGCCAATTCTCATTCTGTAGCAGAACGAACAGGAAAGCATGGCTAGTTTCAGACCTGTTCTTTGAAAGCTTTCCTTATAAGAACACATATTTCAGCACGAAAAGCACTGCAAGCACATACATAAGCGGTGTGATATCCTTGCGCTTTCCGCAAACAAGATTTATAACAACGTATGAGATTATTCCAAGAGAGATGCCCTCTGAAATGCTATAGAAAAGAGGCATTGAAAGAATACAAAGATACGCAGGGATAGCCTTTGTGTAGTTGCCGTCGTCAAACTTTATGTCAGTGATAGAGCTGAACATAAGGAAACCTACGACTATAAGTGCAGGGGCTGTTGCAAAGGATGGGATAGCCGTGAAGATAGGTGCAAAGAACATTGACAGTGCAAAAAGCACTGCGGCCGTGATAGACGTCAGACCTGTTCTGCCGCCTGCCGCAACGCCTGCTGAGGACTCAACAAATGTTGTGGTCGTGGAAGTACCAAGGACTGCGCCTGCTGTTGTAGCAACGGCGTCAGCAAGAAGTGCAGGCTTTATCTGCGGAAGTCTGCCATTTTCGTCAAGCATATCTGCCTTTGAACATACACCGATAAGAGTGCCTAAAGTGTCGAAAAGGTCAACGAACAGGAAAGAAAATACCACGACTATAAAATTGAAGATACCAATGCTGTGCATATCTACCTTAAAGCATTGACCAAATGTTTCGCCAAGCTTTGAAAAATCAGTAAGCGACATTGTAGGGAAAAGCGAATTATAGCCGCTTTCAGCGTCAGGAACATACAGCCCCACAAGTTGACATATCATGCCTATTACCCATGTTGCCACTATACCCATAAGAATAGAGCCACGGACTTTTTTGATATATAGGATAATAGTGATGAAAAGTCCCACGATAGTGAGAAGCGCACATATGCCCGAAGTTGTGAAATTCTTGCGGAAGCCTGTTATGGTAACAAGAGTGGCTGAACTGTCGACGCAAAGTCCGGCATTCTGAAGTCCGATAAAGGCAATGTAAAGACCGATGCCAACGGACACCGCTTTTTTCAGTACCACAGGTATTGCATTGAAAATGGCTTCTCTGACGTTTGTAAGAGAAAGCACGATAAAGACGACACCCTCGACAAAAACCGCCAGCAGTGCAACCTGCCATGGATAGCCGTAGCCTGCCACAACAGTGTAAGCCATGTAAGCGTTAAGTCCCATGCCGGCTGAAAGCACAAAAGGCAGATTTGCCATAAGTCCCATGCACACTGTTCCAATAACAGAGGCGATACAGGTGGCAAGAAGCACGGCTGTAGGATCCATGCCCGTACTGCCAAGAATGCTCGGGTTTATGGCAAGGATATATGCCATGGTCATGAAAGTCGTCACGCCCGCCATTATCTCAGTTTTAACATCGGTGTGATTTTCTTTCAGCTTGAATAATTTTTCCGTCATATTTTATTATGCCTGCATTGCAGACATTTCCTCCTTTCAATATGGGGATACTATCTTATTATACCGATTTTACAGCATTTTTCAAGCCTGATTTATTAAGGCAACACCGCACAAAGCCCGCCTGACGGCTTTGCACGCCATCTGCTTGCAGATTTTCCGTCATATCACACAAAAATCCCTTGACATACGGCAGTATGCCTGCGGAATTTTTGTGCAATCTGACAAAAAATCTGACTACGCATCTGACGCACAATCTTTGTGCGGTATTGCCTTAATTGAATAAAATTTATCATTTAAGATGAGCTGTTACTTGCGTCAGACTTTATTTTCCACTGACTATTGAGCCAATAAATGCGGTTTTCTATCCAGTTGAAAAGATCCTCAGCAGAGTCAGGGCCCCACTCTTCGCCTTTTCTAAGGTCGGCGTCATACTCTTTAAGATATTCACGCTCTGTTTTTATACAGCCCTGTAAAAGCTTCTCCCGGCTCATCTCCGTCCACTTTTCCTTGACAGTAGCCATAAACCAATCCTGCTTACAAAGAATGATAAACCATGGGTTTGAACGGTCGCCTTTTTTAGCCACAAAATTCTTGTCTGTGAAAGCACCAGCATAATATTTTTCAGTGCTGTCATTATATGCCCAGTTGAAATCCCAAGGTGAGGTGAATTTCAGCTTAGGACATTTACTGTCCTTTGAAAGATCGACGCACATATAGAAGCTTCCCTCACCACAGTCATAGTCATGTACGATCTCATAAAGAATATACATATCTCTCACTGAGTCTATATCCATAACATTAGAAACGGCTTCCTCAGCGGTGGTAACATCAGAGTCAACAAGGTCATAATTTTCATCAAATTTGTAATACTTGCCGTTCTCGCAAGCTTCATAAACTATCTTGAACAGATTTTTGAGATACTTGTCAATAAAGTCTATCTGATTTTGCGAATAGAGGTCATTCTTGATAGAATATTCCGCAGGAACAAACTGCCTTGTTTCGCCGTTTATGTCGGTGACAGTGGCATTTTCATAGTCCATGCTTATATAATGGTTATCCTCATCGCTTGTTGCATAGTTGTCAAGCTCAAGATAATAGCCTATATCAGTGTCGGTGTAGCCCTCCGCAGGCTCGGAGATATCCACTCTGTTTGGATTTATCTGACACTGTTCGCAAAGCTCATAAACGCCTTGAAACTCTTCGTTCACATAGAGGTGAACGAGCTGACCGTCTGAGCAGAAATTGCTGTCACCCATGATAGTTCTGCCAAAACGGAATGCGATATCGTTTCTTATTAGATCCCAATCTGATTTCAACAGCACCCAGCTTTTGCACTCTGCGCCGTTATTAAGCCCAAGCATATTTGTCTTTTTATCAAATTTTATCCTATAAGGCACTTTGTTTGCAAGGATCTGACTAACATCACCATAATATGCGCTTGAATTCCCTCTTACCTTTATGCCTGCTGAGGCTTCGTTTATCTCCAATTTTTCATCACAATTGAAAACGTCCACCACGCAGGAAGTATACTTCTCCCTTGAAGCTATCATATCGTCAGGGGCAGTCGTGACGCTTATAACAGGTATCTTACTTTCTGATCGTATCTTTTTCTTAAAACTTTCTTTTTCAGCCTTGTCAGCACTCAAGCTTTCATAAGTAGCAGGTTCAGAGTTTATCACCTGTTTTGTGGTGGCAGGGAGAGTTACAACAGGCTCAGCCGTTGTTGTCACAGCCTGAGATCCGGCAGAACTACTCTCTGCTTTTGAACTTTCCCCTGTTTCTTTAGCACAGCTTGTGAGCATTGCTCCCGTCATGACTACTGCACATACAGCAGCGATAATTCTTCTGTTCATATCATTCCTCATATTATTATCTTTCCATTTATTGTGCATTACACACATATTTTTTATCATATAACTTATTCAATTATAGCACATTGACATAGATAATACAATATGCTATAATCATAAAAGTAAGTGGGATAATTTATGCACTAATACGATTATACAGGAGGTTTTTTGAAATGTTTATACCTGACGATAAAAGATATGACAAAATGATATACAACCGCTGTGGAAAAAGCGGGCTTAAGCTTTCTGCGTTGTCTTTGGGCTTTTGGCAGAATTTCAGCCTGAAAAACAATTTTGAGAACATGGAAAAAATGGTGCACACTGCGTTCAACAGCGGTATCACACATTTTGACCTTGCAAACAACTATGGCAATCCCTACAACGGCTCGGCAGAGGAAAACTTCGGCAGGATACTCGACCGTGGCATGAGAGAGTTCCGTGACGAGATGTGCATTTCCACCAAGGCAGGCTATGAAATGTGGGCAGGTCCATACGGTGACAGAAACGGCTCGAGAAAATATCTCACGGCAAGCCTTGACCAATCTCTCAAAAGAATGGGACTTGAATATGTTGACATTTTCTATCACCATGTAAGAGATCCCGAAACGCCTCTTGAAGAGACTGCCCTTGCACTTGACAATGCAGTAAGACAGGGCAAGGCGCTTTATGTTGGCATATCAAATTACAACAGAGCCGACACAGTCGAAATGCTGAAAATTTTCCGGGAGCTAAGAACTCCTTTTATTGTCAATCAGCCCTCATATTCCATACTCAACCGCTGGATAGAGGACGATAAGCTTGACAGCCTTGCACTTTCTGAGGGCTTTGGCATTGCGGTGTTCTCACCGCTGTATCAGGGCTTTCTCACAAGCAAATATCTCAAAGGCATACCGGCAGATTCAAGGGTAGGCAGAGGCGAAACATGGATAGGCAATGAGCTTAACGACAAAATGATAGAAAAGCTCAACAAGCTTAATGATATCGCTGCTTCGAGGGGACAGACCCTTTCACAAATGGCACTTTCATGGGTGCTTCATAACAAGGCTGTCACCACTGTGCTTATAGGCGCAAGCCGTCCTGAGCAGATAACGGAAAACATAGGCTGTCTTGACCGCCTTGACTTCACAGAAGCTGAGCTTGCAGAGATAGACAGGCTTGCGAAGATATAAATCAGAAAGGTGAGCTTTATGAGCGAAGAAATAGTTTGGACAAAGGAATACAAAGTTGAACGCTACAGAAAAATGAATAAAGATATTAAGAAAGGCAGCGTGCTTTTTGCAGGCTCGTCTCTTATGGAGATGTTCCCTATCGAGCAGTTTGCGGCTGATGATAAGCTGCCTGTCACTGTTTATAATCGTGGTATCGGCGGTTTTATCACTGACGAGCTTATAAAGGTAATGGACGTATGCATACTTGACCTTGAACCTGCTAAGCTTTTTATCAACATCGGCACTAACGATTTGAGCGACTCACGGATAGAAATGTCAACGGTCATGAAAAATTATGAGTACATTCTTCGTGAAACTATCAAGAGAGTACCGGATGTGAAGATATACCTCATGGCGTATTATCCTGTTAATCCCGAGGCGGCAACCGAGGAAACAAAAGGCTGTCTTAGAGTGCGAACAAATGAAAAGATAGACATTGCAAATGAAGCGGTAAAAAAGCTTGCTCACAAACTGGATGCAAAGTATATTGATGTAAACGCTCCCCTGAAAGACGAAAAAGACAGACTAAAAAAAGAATACACCTACGAAGGCGTACACATTAAAGAGGAGGGCTACAAAGCCATTTATCCCCTTGTGAAAAATTACATACTCGAATAAGAAAAGCTGTCAGAGCCACCGCCCTGACAGCATTTTTTTATGAATTATAATAGCGAACGTAATCGTCAAGCACATCTGCCGTAAGCTTAAAAGGATAATTTTTAAGCTTGGCAGGGTTGGCAAGTATTCCGTCCCTGTCCTTCTTCCAAAGCTCCTCTGACATATCAAGCTTGCCAAAAAGCGTCCTGATATAATTCCTGAAAGCGTCAAGATCATCAAAGTCAAGAAGCTGTTTTACAGCATACTCAGCTTCGGTGCTGTCACCGTATTTTTTCAAAAAGCCTGACAGAAAAACGCCTACTGCCTTGCCGTGGGGTACGCCATTTTCATAGGTCAAAGTATAGCTCAGACCGTGAGGTATGCTTGTGCCTGTGTAGGCTATCGCCATGCCTGCAAGCACTGACGCCTGCATGAAAGTTGAGAACTCATCATCGGTCATATGAGCAAATCTCCCCTCAGTTTCAAGACAGCCCTTACAGCTTGCCCAAAGCCTCATGCCCTCCTCTGCATATGCACGGCTGAACGCATTTGCGTTGGTGTTGAGCCGTGACTCTATCATGTGAGCAAGTGCGTCAACGCAGGTGCTTTTCATACCGCCATATGATGATGTTTTAAGATAGCTGTAGTCCACCAATGCAAGTGACGGGAATATTTTGTGGGCAATAGATTTCTTGGTCTGCTTGATGTGGGAAGTCAGGATAGAATAAGGTGTAGCCTCAGAGCCTGTTCCGCAGGTGGTAGGCACACAGACTATAGGATAAAAAGGTAGTTTCGCAGGAGTGTACAAAAGCTCCTCCACCTTGGCAATGCTGTCTGAAAGCTCACACTTCTCAGCTTTTACAACGCTCTCGCTTTCGGAAAACTCGGCATTTTCGCAAACTATCCCATTCTTAGCAAGCATTGATATCGCCTTGCTTGCGTCCATTGGCGAACCTCCGCCCACTGCCACGAACATATCCACGCTGTATTTTACCGCCGCCGTTGCCGCTGTGTAAACAGTTTCCACAGACGGGTTTTCCTCAATATCATTATATATCACATATCCAATGCCCTGACTTTCAAGCACTGCCTTGACATCATCAAGAGAACCATTCACCGCAGAAGAATGTCTGCCTGTGACTATCATGGCTTTTTTGCCAAATTCCGCTATCTCGCCCCCGTGATTTTTTACCGCTTCATTTTCTATGTAAATATCTGTAGGTATATTTCTCATTTTCAACGCTCCCTTTTGGCTTTTTATCCATTATAGCACCTTTAACGGCGATTTTCAAGCCTCGACATTGCAGAACATATGTGTTATGATATTAGTAACAAATCATGAAGGAAAAAGTTATGCACTTCACAACGGCAAAGGTATACTCTCGCAAAAAAACGGCATGAATTTATATCGTGGCTGCACATAACGGTCAGACGAGTATTTTTGATACTGCCGATTGAAAACCTCTCCCCTTTATGTTATAATAAAGAAAAAAACATCAAGGTGAAGCAATGAATAAAAATCAAAATATAGCTATGGGGATATCCCTTGCTGTGGTGGCAATAATGGTCGGCTCGGCGGAGATCTTCGGGGAAAAGGAAATAATTTTTCCTGAGATAACGGCAGTGGCAATGGGTGCGCTAATTGCGCCTGTGCAATCTTGGAACACCTCTCGAACACGGCTTTTTGCGGCGATAGTTTCTGCCGCCGTCGCAGGCGTGTGCATAGTGCGGTTTATCCCTGAGATACTTATACTTCGTATAGCTTTGGGACTTCTTGTAGCAGTGAGCGTTATAACACTGTCAAAAACTAGCTTCGTTCCTGCCATTTCAGCCTGCATACTTCCGATGCTTATGGGTACAAAAAGCCCTATTTACGTCATTTCCGTTGCGGTCATGACAGCATTTATACTTATTTTTCAAAAAGTTCTTGAATACTTTGGTCTGCATGAAAAGTATGAATATAGACCTATCGAACCAAGCCAAGAGCTTCTAAAACTAAGAGCAAAACAAGTCATCACGGTGCTTGTTATCTGCATATTGCCTGTGCATTTTCACGAGATATTCTTTATCGCTCCGCCGCTTATAGTTGCATTTTTTGAACTTAGCGGCAAAGGCTCAAAGCTTATGAATCGAAAATACACAGCAATTGCTCTCATGTCGGCGGCTGCGTTCGCAGGCGTTATGGCAAGATTTTTTATCTCTGAAAAGCTTGGGCTTTCCCTGACATTTGGTGCAGTTTTATCCTCGGCTGTGATATTCGTCCTTTGCCAAAAAGCAAAGCTTTATTTCCCTCCATGCTGTGCAATATCTACCTTGCCTTTTATAATCCCCAAAACTGCAATAATAAAATTTCCATTTGAGGTCACAGCAGGATATATTGTCCTTACCATTGCCGCAGTTATCATAACCAAAATAGACAATAATACAAATTAGGCATAATCAAAAACGTACAAAGCTTTATGATCCGCCCCCCCAGAAGTTAGACCAAAAATCTAACAACTTGGAGGTCACATCATTACGCTCTGTACGTTTTTTGTATATCAAGAAATCATTCTCTGTTTTTAAGCACCTCGGCAGGGGTTATCTTGCCAAGCTTTCTTACAAGAATTGAGGTGATGATAAAGTATGTTGCCATTACTCCTGCAAAAATTATAACGTAAGCATACCATGGGAATGCAAGGTTTATTCCGCTTGTTACGTTTGGAATGAACACTGGGAAAACCTTGTCCATAAACATCTTTGAAAGCGGTATCTCGATAAGTGCGCCCAAAGTTATGATAATTGCGTTTCCGTTTAGGTAAAGCTTTTTCACGTCCTTGGTCTTATAGCCGAATACCTTCACAAGGGATATTCCAAAGGAAGCCCTTTCTATTGTAACATTCAGCATAAGGAACATCACAGAGCAGAAAATTATTACAGCAACCGCAATAAGCATTACTATCATTGACATCATAAGATCCGTGAAAACTGCCGCTGAACGCTCGATGTCCGATTTTGTTGTTGTGCTGTAAAGTCTGCCCTCGTCAATGTCAAGTTTCTTGTCTGAGAGCAAACAGTTGTAGTAAGTGTCGCTCTCACCGAAAAGCTCACGCATACTGTCAATATCCATGAACACCATAAGTCCGCCACGCTCGTCGCAGATATCCTCCACTGTGAATGCGTAATCCATTGAGGTCGCATCGTCTGTCAGGATAAACTTATCGCCCTTTGCCACTCCGTAACGCTCCACAACTGACTGGCTCACTGTTATAAAGCTCTTGCCCTTGTGTGTTTTCACATCATAATACTTGTTGTCGCTGTCCATACCCATAACGGTGACATCAAGGTTATAGCCAAGCTGTTCCTTTGAAAGCGTTTTTACAAAGCAAGCCTCGCCACCCTCTGGAACGCTTTCCTCTGGATATTTCAGAGTGTACATATACTCGTATTTTGTGTCATTTATAGTGTCTTTTCTCACGTTCTCACAGAGATAGTAGCAATCAACGCCAAGCATAAGAATGAACAGTGAAAACAGCATACTGAGAAGCACTGTTATGCCTGTGCGCATTTCACGAAGCATTTGGCGTATCTGAAATCTGCGGATAAAATTCCTGCTCTTTATCTTCACTCTGCTGTAGTGACCTGTTTTCTGCTCGTTTCTGATAAGTGAAAGAGCCGTCTGAGAAAGCCGCTTGTTTATCACAAGGGTATTAACTATCACCGAAACAACAGGTGGCATTACAATGCTGTAAATGATAAGATACAAAGGATAAACAGGGGTAAAATCAGGGAGCGAGGAATATGCGTAGCTGTCGAGAAGCTGATAATCGATCCCCACAGGCGAGAAGCCTATGACCGCACCGATTATTCCGCCAACAAATGCAACTATAGTCGGCAACGTTATGTAGTGTCGGATAAGATCTTTTTTCTTTGCGCCAAGAGCATAAAGCGCACCTATAACACTGCTTTCACGCTGGATCTGATGAATGACGAAAACAGAGATAACATAAGTAAGAAGTGCCATAAGTATAACACCCACACCAAGTCCTGCATATTTGTTCATGACAACGTCACCTGCCGCACCAGCTATACGAACGTTGTCGCCCTTTTTCACAAACATTGTCAGGTTGTCAAGATCGATGGTGAACACCTCGTCAAGAAGCTCGTCAGCCTGCTTTTTGAAGCTATCAATACCATTTGCAAGGCTTTCTGCACCGCTGTATGCAGATCTTGCACCCTCTGACAGATCTTTTGAGCCGTCATATGCGGCCTTAACTCCTGCCGTGATAGCGTTCGCACCCTCTGGGAGTGCCTTTGCACCCTCGTAAAGTCCGCCCATTGCGTCATAGAGAACGTCTGCTCCCTCAGAAAGGTCTTTCACACCGTCTTTAAGGGTCTGAGAGCCGTCATAGAGCTTGTCGATACCATTTGAAATATCGTCACGCTGTTTCAAGACGTCCTTGATAGTTTCAAGATAATACTTGTCTGTGACTTTTTTATAATCAAAGTCGAAATCCTCGATCATTTTCTTCAGCTCGTCATCAGTTGCCTTGCCGTTAAGTCTGTAAGCATAGCAGAGGTCCTCCGCTTTCTGTTCACTGTCATTTTTGAAATAGTCGTACTGATCATCGCTTACGAAAAGAAGACCAAAACCCTTGCTTGAAACAGCCGTATCAGAGAAATTTTCAAAAGGTGTGTCATAGTCAGGTGTAGTTCCTATTCCAACTATCTCAAACTCAACTCCGCCTGCTGTAAGCTTATCGCCCACTGAAAGAGAATGTTCCTCGCTGTAACGCTTTTCGACTACCGCTTCACCCTTTTTCTCAGCAAGTCTGCCGCTGTCAAGCTCGATAAGGTCAATGTCATTTCTTTTACGGAAAACACGGAGCTTTGAGCCGTCCTTCGCGGTAACGTCAATGCTGAAATGCTGTTCAAGAGTAATTCCTTTGTCTGTTATTTCCTTTTCCTGCTCGTCTGTAAGAGGAATAAAAACGCCGAACTGTCCGTCCTCAACCCTGTTTTGCTTACCATGTTCGGCTGTTCCGTCTATGATAGTGTCTGCGCTTGCAACCACGGAAACTATTATGTACATTCCCATTACGATAAGCAATACAAGCGCAAGATAACGTGCGAAATTTGTTTTAAGCTCACGTCCGAGCCTTTTTCTGAGTACCCTGTTCATTACAAGTCCTCCAGCTCTGCGGCAGGTATGCGTGTTTCGTTAAGATAATCCTTTTTGATAAGTCCGTCCTTAACGATTATTACCTTATGCACCATATTTTTTATAGCGTTGTTGTGAGTAACGATAAGCATTGTTGTGCCGTATTTTGCATTGATTTTTTCCAGAAGGATAAGAATATCCCTTGATGTTTTCGAGTCAAGAGCGCCTGTAGGCTCGTCGCACAAAAGCAGCTTTGGATTTTTTATCAGCGCCCTTGCTATAGCACATCTCTGCTGCTGGCCGCCTGAAAGCTGTGACGGAAACTTGTTTCTGTGTTCAGAAAGTCCCAACGTTGTGAGAAGTTCTTCCATATCCAGTGGCGAATCTGAAAGATATTCACAAACCTGAATATTTTCCACAACTGTCAGATTTGGAACGAGGTTATAAAACTGAAAGATAAAGCCCAGATTTTCCTTTCTGTAGTCGGCAAGCTTATCTGGTTTAAGACCGAAAATCTCCTTGCCGTCGACCTTAACAGAGCCACTATCCATAGTGTCAAGGCCGCCTATGCAGTTAAGGAGCGTGGATTTACCAGAGCCGCTCGTACCCTGAATAACGCACATCTGACCTTTTTCTAGACTTGTGGTGATACCCTTTAGCACCTGAATATAGCTGGCGTCACTGCCGTAGCTTTTCTTCACATCTTTGATCTCCAAATACATATCATTTCCTCCATTTATAAGTTAGACTTAGCTAACTTTACTTTATATAAAAATGTGCATATCTGCACATTTCATCGACATTTGAGATACAAAATTCACACATAACGTTGTTATGTAGGTTTCTAAAAGTTACCGCCCGCAGGCGGCAATTTTCTAATCCTCGACTATCATTGTAAACCATATTTTTATTAGAAACTCCATTACTCTGCGCATATGGAACTTTGCCTTTTCCACATCTCTCTCGTGAGTTAGCAAATGAGTGTAGGCGTCAACACTTATATGGGTTATCCAATGAAGCATATATTCATCAACGTGGCAGTTAGGCATTCTTGCGGCAGCTTTTTCCGCTGATATCCTAAAGCCCTGTTCTGTCATATCTACGATCATATCCACAGTATTTTCATACTCAGACCCTTGCGCACCCGTGAGCAGCAGCATAAAAACGTCATAGTGGAGATACATATAATCAACAAGCTTGTCAAGGTCGGTGTGAGTATCAATGTGATACTCAGCAGACAGCACCGCAGGGTCATCGCTATCCATATCCTGAGCGTCCTGCATATAATGCTCCGTAAGAAGCCTGCAAAGCTCTTTCAGCGGCTCATCGACAATAGCCTTGAACAAGTCATTTTTATTTTTAAAGAAGAAATACAGCGCACCGGTCGTCACGCCTGCGTCAGCGCATATTTTTCTCAGAGAAGCCTTCATATAACCATTTTCAGAGAACTCGGCCATTGCACTTTCCAACAGCTTTTCCCTTGTTTCAAGTTCGTCACCCATTACTGCACCCCGCTTTCCACTTCACATAACACTGTTATCTTAACATATAACGCTCGATATGTCAATACATTTACTATATTTTCAGCATATTATATGATATTGCAACATAACAGTGTTATGTGATTGGTGACTATTACAAAATAAAATGGGAAGCGGCATACCTGCCTGGTCAGCTCTTACGATTTCTGACGGGTTAAAGCATATAAGCGGTAGCTATAAAATTGCTATTGTTTACAGCGGTGACAGTGCTCCTATGCTTGTCCTTGAAAACAAGTACTCATATAGCTGGGATATTTGCATTAGTGCAAGCGAGGTGTCGTCAGGAGTTGCTTTCTACTCATACGATGACATTGCACAAGCTTTCAGCAACTACGGAGCAAGCATTTATGATATGGGACAGCTTCACATATTTACCTCTAATTATACCGAGATCTACGGAGTATATGCGGCTCAGGTCTGATATTACAACATAGCAACTATTCAAGTCAAATAATAATCGGACCGAGCAAAATGTTCCACCGGAACATCTTACTCGGTCTTTTTCGTAGTATCGATAATTCAACATATTTACAACTATCCTGTATTTTTCACGCAATCACCAATCTGGTCATTTTCTCTATCCACTTATCAATGAAGCTTATAAACCCCTCAAAGCTTCATAGCTCTCCATTTGTTTGAAATAACGCCGATATTCCAGTATGTAATAAAACAGATAAACAACATACTGATTGCCGATACGACAACTGCTTCAATAATAAGAAACGGTGTCGAATAGGTTGATATAAATCTTGACGTAATTGTCAAAATAATATTTTGACAAAGACTAACAAATATCCCCAATAAGATAATGTCTAATATGAACCGCCATAGGAATGATTTCGTGAATTGAGTCATTGTTTTTCCTCCTTATTATTCAACCGTGTATTCAATCGTGTTACTAATGGGAGTATATTCTCCTGTAGCATCATCATAATCAATCACTAAAGTAACTGTATAATTACCTTCATCTGCAAAAGTCAGAAAGTTAGTCCACGTTTTACGATACGCCTGAAAGCATTCGTTAAATTCCCCATTTTTGGTGACATACCAGAATAAGTTTTTATCAGTTTCTTTATGCTGTATTTCGGGTCTGTTTATGAGAATAACATTCTTATTAGTTTCCAGCCAAATTTCAAGATTTTTTAATACTGGCTCGTTTTCCACATATATATCAGATGTTATATCCACATTTTTTATAAATCCGCTTTTTTCATAATAGGTTACAGTACCTGTGTATTTAATGTTATCTGAGGAATACAGTTTGTTAAAAACTTTGAACTGATATGTATCTTTCTTTCTTAAAACAAATTTCTTCGTTTTAGTATTAAGACACCAGCGTTTGTCATAATAGGTTTCTCCACCTGGCAGTATGTCCGAATTATCATAAACGTCTATGGTACATCCCTCTAAGTCAACAGTTGCGGTATTATCTTCGGCTAAATCGAAACTGGCGTAATATAGGAACAAAATATCGTAACCAATTCCATCTTTTTTAGAATCTGTACACATATTACTTGAGTAAATTAAAAACGGACAAATTACTGCTACTGTTCCTATGGTCAATGCAGATATATATTTTTTCTTTTTAGACTCAAAAAAATTGTAGTCATTAACTATCCAACGTACAACAAGGAAACCGCTAAACCACCAAAAGAAAATATTCGACAGCAATTTTACTAATATGAGAATCATCATTATAATTAAATTCGTTTTCCCTATGGTGCTACTTGGAATATATGATGCATTACATACTATCATTAAAATAATATCCGTTATTAATAAAATTTTATGTAGATTTTTGATTCTTATCACCACCAAATATAATCTCTACTCAAGTAATCCTGCAAAAACGAGATGTTATAGTTTGCTATTAATAGCTCATTACTATAATCTTCAATATTGTATAAATTTCTAAACTTACAATATCGATCTTCAGAATATAACCTTAATTTTGCTAGGTATACAAAATACCTTTTAGAAATATCATTGTTATAAACCTCATAATAATCTTCACCAATTATAAAGGATTGATATAATTGATTTTTTTAATACTCAGAGAAACAATCCGCCATGGTAGCTGCACCATATGTATAAATAGATATCTTAGCCTCCTCTGAAATATTAAGAAGTGCATTTAAAGCTTGTATAGTTAGTTCTGCAACTAATCCTACGACGCCTCCATGTTCTAATAGTAATTCATGTGCTTTATCAGTAATAATTATGTTTAATGAATCCTCAAAGCCCATTTTCATTGCATACATAACTGATGAACATACACTTTGAAATACTTCTGGCTGTTCCTCTGTTTCTGCTTCAGATTCAAGCCAATCATTCAAAAGTTTTTCCATATCAATCACACAGTAAGAACAAAGGGAATCTACAGTTGTGCTGAGCGTATTGTTTTCCTCATTGATCTCGGTTGTAACAGGGAGGAGTATTCCCGTATCCTCAAAGAATTTGAAAATACCATACTTTTTTATTCCATAGAACTCAGAATCTTCAGCCTTTTTAGTATCTGCTTCGACTGCATTCTCGTCATCTATTTTAAATTGTATCACAGCTTCTTCAATTTTGCAACCCTCATCGTAAATAAATTCCGAACAAATTCCTAAAGTTGCATCATTTGTCATTGCATTTGAGTAAAGGCTTTCTCTTGCATCAAGATTTGACAGAATATTTCCTGCAGCTTTTATTTTAACCGATACCTCGAAAGGATTTGTATCGGTGTTAATATTTGAAAAGCTTTCGACATCTGACGGAACGTCAATTTCAAATATATACTCAGAATCAGGCACGCCAAAAGTCTGGGGATTTAATGGATCAAGTCCAAGAGCTATTTCATCGCCGTCGCTTATACCGTCGTCATCCGTATCGTATTTTAATTGTATTGTGCAAAAGCAGTCAGCACAAGATCCGTTTCAAGAAATTTAAGCGATTCAAAGTTTTCGTTAATAGTCACTCCATTAACTATACAGTTGGATATTTCCGCTGTTACTCCATTTTCCTTTGAAGCCTTGAATCCAAATGTTTTCGTTTCATTGGCTGCTATCGGGGTTGTTGTAATGTCGTTTGCGATAGAATATGAATTTGCATCTGCAGATACCAGTCTCGCATTCCATATATCCTCAATTGTAAAATTAGTATCAAAATTAAGTCGCCAAGCTTCTATTGGTTCGGCTGAGAGATTTTGTATTTTTATTTCACCGGTAAAACCGTTACCCCAATCGTTGGTAACATTCAGCGAAACAATATATTCATTTTCTGCTTTATCGGTTCTTTGTGAACAGATTTCAAAAGCTTTTGGAATTTCAAGACCTTCTCTTGTCACACAGTAACCGAAATTCACTTCCTGATCGGGCTGAATTTCATTATTATATCCTGCGTTTTTTATAATATACTGAGTTTCGCTGCTGCTGTAAGCAATGTCGTTCCAAAGTCCGCTTATCTCTCCATGAGCGTCGTATTTCAAAGCCCAGTTTGATATAGTTTCTGAACCTATATTTTTGATTTTTATTTCAATATTCTTATTATTGCCCCATGAGCTTTTAATATCATAATAAACAACATAACCGTTGCCTATATAGAAAGACGAATTGTTATCAGCGACGTCTGCTGCCGAAGCGTAGACCGGAACAATTATGTTGATGAGGACAATAACAGACATGAAAATTGAAATGATTCTTCTTTTCAATTTTTTCCTCCCGATATGTAAAATCTTGTTTTCATAAGAATCCTACGCACAGTTTTCCATGCTGAAAAATTATGATCAGAAATCCGATTACCGCTCCTATGGTAATGCTTTCTTATATTTTTTTAGTCATCAAAATTAGATGAAAGTGTTTTTTTTGCTTGCTGAATAATGTCCGACAATACTTTCTCCGGGTTTCAGACTGATTGTTTCAGACTCGCCGTCTTTTAAAAGAGCCGGTAAGAATCTTTGAATATTTTTCTTGTCCACATTTCCGTTTTCCCACGGAATAATATCAATTATTCCATTAGGATAAACAACAGTCATGTCGTTTACATTAAGGAATTCTGAGTATCCGCTCTAAAAAACAAAAAAGCCGATCCTATTGGTTTCTCTATTTTAAGAGATACCAACAAAATCGGCAGATTCAATAAATTTGTATTGAAAACTTTGTGAAAGTTCTTTTATATACAAAACGGCAGGCTTAGAGCAAAATATACTCAAAGTCTGCCGTTTTGTTTGACGCTGTTTAATTGTTGAGGGTTCAGATCCTTTTTTACGAAAAAGCATCTACGGTTTTACGCCTGAAATTTTTACCCTCAAAACGTAAAAAAAGCTCGTAAATACGAGCTTTTCGAAGTGTGCATCTATTTTATTGCACAAGTATGGCTCCCCCTGTTGGACTCGAACCAACGACCCTTCGGTTAACAGCCGAATGCTC
>ERZ791907.230-NODE-230-length-72116-cov-15.681992_pt1 | contig 72116 bp, 61 predicted proteins | sample MGYA00510145_ERZ791907 | MGnify/ENA primary metagenome ERZ791907 (study PRJEB30046, sample SAMN00792089) | human gut metagenome | study: EMG produced TPA metagenomics assembly of the A metagenome-wide association study of gut microbiota in type 2... | reverse complement strand
TACCCCGGAGGGGTTATTAGCAAACCCCCATTTGAAATGGGGGTTGCTGACTTTGTATAAGACGCCTCTTATGATAAAACCAAACAACCGCGCCCTTGGCGCGATGGGAAAACAAGCAAACCGGGCTTCTCCCGATGGAAATGCACCCCTATTCCCGCCTGCGGCGGTACTTCTCCACAGGAAAGCGTCTCACGTGATTTTCAGGTCGCTGCGCTCCCTTACAAATCACGTTCGCTTGCCACCGGAGGAAGCATGTCACTGGATTTTCGGGTCACTGCGTTTCCCTACAAATCCAGTTCCTTTGCCACCCCGGAGAGGGAGGTTTGCTCTCCGCTTTCCTTTGGAGTCATGTAGCACACTGCTGAGCACCCATAGTGCCCCCTGCATAGGGGGTGGCAAGGGAACTGGATTCGTAGGGAGCCGTAAGGCGACTGAGAATCCAGTGACACGCTTCCCACCGGGCAAGGTGGTGGCGCCAGCCACCAAAGGGGGTGCCGCTTTTCCATCACCCGTAAGGGCGGTTGTATGGTTTTCCAACGAGCAAAGCGAGTTTGGCTTGTTTTCCTTCGGGCGATAGCCCGGTTGTATGGTTTTATCATACTGGCGCCCCTTCTTTTTGAAGGGCGACCACCGCCCTCCCTGAGCGAAGCGATGCAACCCTTCTACACAACCCTTGGCACCGAGGGCCGAAGGCCCGATGGATGCCATACGCCCCTCTGCCGCGAAGCGGCAGGCCCCTACGGGAATGCTGCCGCCCCGCCAACCGGTATTTACTGCCATTGGCGTCACTTACTCCATGCACCGAGATCCTTCGCTGCGCTCAGGATGACGGTTGCCCGGCGGGGCTGTTCGATCCCGGTCCCGATCCCGATCCCGATCCCGGCCGCGCCGTCAGGCGCCCCCCCGATCCCAGCCGCTTCGCGGCTGCTCAGCTCCCGGATTTCAAGTCCCCCAGGTGCTCCGTATGATTCAGCATATAGAGTACATTCATATCGCCGGGGTAGACGATGACCTCCGAGATGCTGGCATTGGAGAGGGCCAGGTTCCAGGACCTTGCCAAAGGGATGTCGATGAGAGCGCAGATGATGGTTCGCAGCGCCGCTCCGTGGCAGACGATGGCGTAGGTTTTGTTGTCTCCCCTTTGGATAATGCCATTTATGGCTTTCATGCAGCGCTCCTGGCATTCTTTGAAGGATTCACCGTTGGGGAGTTTCATGGTGCCGGCGTCGTGGTACATGGCTTCAATCATGCCGGGCCAGATTTTTTCGATTTCGTCGTAGGTTTTGCCTTCCCAGTCGCCGAAGGAGAGTTCTTTGAGGTTTTCGTCGGTTTCCAGGGTCAGGTGGTGGCCTGCCGCAATGCCTTCAGCAGTTTTGGCAGCCCGCTGGAGGGGACTTGCGATGACGCCGTCCAGGTGGATGTTCTGGAACCAGGCCGCCGTTTTTTCGGCCTGGGCGAGGCCTTTTTCGCTCAGGGCCACGTCGGTGCGGCCCTGGTAGCGGCCGGAGCTGTTCCACAGGGTCTGGCCGTGCCGTACAAGGTAAAGTGTAATCATGGATGGTAAACCTCTTTCAATGCGTTAAGGAGCCGGTCATTTTCTTCTCTTGTCCTGACGGCCAGGCGGAAGAAGGAGTCATCGAGGCCTTCGTAGTTGCCGCACTGGCGGATGAAGATGTCCTTTGGAAGGAGAAGTTTCTGTAAATCGGCGGCGTCTTTGATGGGGCCGGTAAGTTTTAAAAGGATGAAATTGACACAGCCCGGGTAAACCTTGAGCCCTTTAATTTCTGATAATTTCTCTGCGAAATATGTCCTCTCGGCGGCGCAGAAGGCCCGGGACTGCTTAATGTATTCCCTGTCTTTGGCGGCGTAGGTCATGTAGAGCTGGGCGGGGCCGTTCACGTTCCAGGGAATGAGCCGTTCTTTGAGCTTTTCCGTAAGATGCGGGCAGGCGAAGGAGCAGCCGATGCGAAGACCGGGAACGGCGTAGAATTTCGTTAAGGACATGATGACCACCAGGTGTGAATAAGTCTTTACGAAGGACCGGTAGGACAGGTCTCCTTCCACGAAATCGATGAAGGATTCGTCAATCACCACATAGCTCTTCCTTTCCTCCGCCAGGGCCATGACTTTTTGGAAATCGTCCTTTGAGAGAAGGCAGCCGTCGGGGTTGTTCGGGTGGCCCAGATAGAGGAGGGAGCCGGGAGCCATTTTCTTCTCCAGTTCGTCCATGGGCAGGGCAAATCCCAGGTCTTTGTCGAGAAGAAAACTTTCCGTTTCCACCCCCGCCGCTTCAGCGGAGAGGCGGTATTCGGAGAACGCCGGCGCCGGTACCAGCACTTTTTTCGGCTGCACCATGCGAAGGAGGGTGTACATGAGCTCGGTGGCCCCGTTTCCAAGGGCCATGGTGTCCTTGTCCATGCCGTAGGCAAGGGAAAGGGACTCTATCACGTCCCGGTCTTCCACGTCCGGGTAGCGGAGGGTTTCGATTTCCCAATAACGGGAAAGAGCCTTTCTCCCCAGGGGAGAAAGGCCGAGCGGATTAATGTTGATGCTGAAATCAAGGATTTTATTTCTTTCGGCGGGGTCCAGGGAAAAGACGTCGCCGCCGTGCCTAGAGCTTTTCAAAGTCATGGATATCACACTTTCTGCACTGCATGCCCTGGTTCGTAATGTGCACCAGGTCCAGGAAGGAAATCCTCCCTTTCATTCTGTCATCAAGGAAATTTTTCACTGCCATGGCGTCCCGTTCCATGGGGAGAATGAGCCCCAGCACCGTGCCGCTGTGGGCGCAGATGACCCCTTTGCCTCCCCTTTCCATTCCGAGATGGTAGAAATCGGCAAGTGGTTTCTTGAAGAGGATTTTTTGGTTGGCAAAGGAGCTCATGGACGCAGCTTTGCCGATGAGGTCCAGGGACTTTTGGGAGATGCCTTCTTTAAAGAGAGAAAGGGCCTCTGCCATTTTCTTTTCGTTGCTCCTCTGCAGGTCCACCAGACCCACGCGGGAGTTGAACTGCATGGTGTCCACTTCCCCGCCGCAGTCGTAAATCAAAATCTGCATGGCAGGGCAGATTCCCATTTCCCGGATGAGCCGGCCTTCGCGGTAGTCAAACTGCACCACCCCTTTGAAAAAGGTGGCGTCGCTGGGTTCTATGGAAAGGGCAATGTCCGCGATTTCCCGCTCCGACAGCTTCCTGCCGCAGGCAAGGGCCGCTGCCTGGGCGGCGGCGCTGATATCGGCGGTGCTGGAAGCCATGCCCTTCCCCTTTTGGATATGGGACCTGAGCTTCAGGGGCACCGGATTTCCTTCCCCCAGGTAGGCCAGGGTCTTCTCCACCGCCGAAAGGGCCTTGGGCGGAAGTCTGTCCCCTTCCCCCTCAAAGCCGGAGAGGGCGTAGGAAAAGCGGTCTATGGGACAGGTCACCATAAAGGAGGAACCTTCTATATATCCCTGAATGAACTCGCCACAGGATCCCGGCGAGCTTACAACATATGCCATAGATTCCCCCTGGTTATCAAAACAAAAAGGAGCGCCAGGAAAACTTCGGTCACCTGGTTCACAAAGCCGTAGGTATCACCGGTGGTGCCGCCGATTTTCCCCACAATCCAGCGGTTCAGATACAGCCCCAGAAAAAGGGCCGCCCCCGCGAGTACAAGATACAGAAATCCGAAATACAGCGCCGGCAGCAGCGCAAAGACAGAGGCCATGGCCACCGCATGCTTCGGCCGGTACGCCGAAAAAGCCTTCCCCATGCCGTAGGGCCGGGCATAGGGATATTCACAGATGCTGATCACCAGGTTCAGCCGCCCCAGCGTAGGCGCCGCAATGAGCAGCGGATAGAGAGACGTCTCCACGGACCCCAGGGACAGGGTGTAAAGATTGATGAAAATGATGATGGACAGCATGCCAAAGGAACCGATCAAACTGTCCTTCATGATTTCCAGAGACCGCTCCCGGGACCTGCCCGAAAACAGCCCGTCCGACGAATCCATCAGCCCGTCAGCCAGGGTGCCGCCTGATATAAAAAGCTCTCCCAACACAATGAGGAAGGCTGTCAGATAAGGCATATCCAAAGGCTTCAGGAGGAAATAAATGAGGCACATAAAGGCCCCGATAATCCATCCGTATATGGGAAAAAAGACCACGCTCTTCCCGAATTCCTCATCCTTCCACACCGTTTCGTTAGAAATGTGGATGCGGGTGAGAAACTGAAGACCGACTAAAAATGAGTTCATATTGACACCATCATTATATATAAATATAAGGTTCTTAAGATTCATGGGCCCTCCGGGCCCAAGGGTTCTTAAGTTTGACGGGGCCTTTGGCCCTGAGGGTTGTGGTATGGGAAAAGGGTTCTTAAGATTGACCGGCCTTACGGCCGGAGGGTTCTTAAGTTTGACGGCGCCTTTGGCGCCGAGGGTTGTGGATTGCCCTGCGGGCAATACTTATAAAGTCAGCGTTACGGGATTTGCCTTCCCGCCTCCCACCGTCATTCTGAGCGAAGCGAAGTATCTCGGTAAGAATCGCAAGTGAAAGAAATGTCGATAAATACCAGTCAGTGGGAAGGCTGCCGATTGGCAGTCAGGGCGGCGTAGAGTATCAATTCGGCTTGCAGCGTCGTACACCCCTGCGCCACTTCGTGGCCCTCTTCCCCTAAAGGGGACGCAAGGGCGTTACGGGATTGACTTTCCTTCTACTTAAGTCACTCTCGGCATAGCGATGAATTAGCCACCTCTGGTGTCTTTACCTCGCCCGCCAGGGCGGTTGTACGGTTTTCTACATACTGGCGGCGGAGCCGCCCACCACCACCCTTTGAACCCTCTGAACCCTCACGGCCGCAGGCCGTGTCCCTTACCGCACGAAGAATATAATCGCCGATTCCAGCACCACGAAGAGGATCACCGCGGCGTACATCATATAGATGCTTGTCTTGATATGTTCCGCTTTGAGCGGCGTATCGGGGTCGCCCATGTATTCGCGGAATTCCGGTTTTCCTTCGTAGTAGTTGTAGCCGCCGAGGCGCACGTGCATGGCGCCGGCCACGGTGGCTTCGGCGTATCCCCCATTGGGAGAGGGATGCTTGGGGGCATCCCTCAGGCCGATTTTTTCTGCATTTTTCCAGTCCAGCTTCAGGATGGCTGCCGCCGCCACGAAGAGGAGGAAGGTTATCCTTGCGGGGATGTAGTTCAATACGTCGTCCAAACGGGCGGCGAAGCGGCCGAAGAAGAGGTAGCGGTCGTTTTTGTAGCCCAGCATGGAATCCATGGTGTTGCCGGCGCGGTATAGGGCCGCTCCCAGGGGCCCCAGGAGGAGGAACCAGAAGAGGGGGGAAATGACGCCGTCTGTGGTGTTTTCCGCAATGGTTTCCACGGTGCCCCGGGCGATTTCACTTTCGTCCAGATTTTCCGTGTCCCTGCCCACGATCCAGCTTAAGCGCTTTCTGGCGGCTGTCATGTCCCCTGCCTTTAAGAGACCGTAGATTTCCATGCCGTCCCGGGCCAGGGCCCTGGGGGTGATGGTGAAATAGAGGATCACGGCGCTGATGGCGGCGTACATGAGGATGCCCGCCCTGATGGATAGCCAGGTGAGGAAGCCCACCAGGAGACCCACGGTGAGGAGCACCAAAAGGGAGGTCATCATGCCCCGAAGGAACATATTTCTATCGGATGTCTTCTTTTCGGGATACAGTTTCCCTTCAAAGAAGGAAATGACCTTCCCGATGAGCACCACCGGATGGTAGTCGCTCCGGGGATCTCCGTAAACGGTGTCGATGACCAGGGCCGCCAGGGGGATGGCCGCATAAAATGCGGAGTACAGTAAACCGTCCAAATTATTCATTCCTCAGGATTTCATAAAAAGCGTCCATGTCGAAATGGCTTCTCACCATTTTGGCCAGGCGGTCGAATTCGGACTCCTTATATTCCCGGTACTTGAACTGTACCGGCAGGTCTTTGAGGCCTTTCCTGCGGCGGAGGGCATTGATCACAGCACGGCGCAGGTCGTCGTTGTCGAAGAGGCCGTGGCAGTAGGTGCCGAAGACGTTCTTCTTTTCATTGATGAAACCGTCCTTAAGGTCCACTTTGTCCTCGCTCCGCTGGACGATATGGAAGAGGGACTTCGCCGGTTTGGTGAGGGTGGTTTCACCCATGTGGATTTCATAGCCCCGCATGCCCCTGCCGGAAAATTTCATGCCCAGGAAGGGCAGGTCGTCGCAGTCGAAGGTGACCTGGTAGGTATTCTTCTTTCCGTGCATGGAGGTGGTGTAAGGGAGAAGGCCAAGACCATCCACTTCGTCGTTTTCGCTTTCCACGTGGAGGGGATCGCACACCTTTTCTCCCAGCATCTGGAAGCCGCCGCAGATACCGATGACGGGCACGCCCTTTTCCGCCATTTCCACGATTTCCTTCGCATAGCCCTGGCGTTTCAGGTACAGCAGGTCTTCGGTGGTATTCTTGCTGCCCGGCAGGAGAATGAGGTCCGGATCCCCGATCATGTCGCCCTGCTGCACGAAACGGAGGTTCACGTCGGGCTCATGGTTCAGCGCATCGAAATCGGTGAAATTGGAAATCTTCGGCGTCTGCATGACGGCGATATGGATGTCCCGCATGACGTGGTCGCTGGGGAGATCCTGGAGGGAAACGGAGTCTTCATCGTCAATGCCCAGATTGTCCAGGTACGGAATGACGCCCAGCACCGGAATGCCCGTCTTTTCCTTCAGGAACGTCAAAGCCGGTTCCAGAAGGGTAATGTCGCCGCGGAACTTGTTAATCACAAGGCCCTTCACCAGGGCCCTTTCCTCCGGTTCCAGGAGCTCTAAGGTGCCCACAATGGAAGCCAGCGCCCCGCCCCTGTCGATATCGGCGATGAGGAACACCGGCGCCTGGCACTCTTTGGCAATGCGCATATTCACAATGTCGTTCTTCTTCAGGTTCACCTCGGCCGGAGATCCCGCCCCTTCGATGACCAGGGCATCGTAATGGGTTTCCATGTAGTCAAGGCTCTCCTTCACCGTTTCCCAGGCCCGCTGGCTGTAATTGTTCTGGTACTCCGAAGCGCTGTAATTTCCTACCGACGTACCCAGCAGAATCACCTGGGAGCAGGAATTTCCTGTAGGCTTTAAAAGCACCGGATTCATCTGCACAATCGGAAGGGCCCCGGCAGCCTCCGCCTGGGCCACCGTGGAACGGCCGATTTCACCGCCCGACAGGGTGACATAGGAATTCAGCGCCATATTCTGCGCCTTGAAAGGCGCCGTTTTGTACCCGTCCTGGGCCAGAATACGGCAGAAAGCAGTGGTCAGAATGCTCTTACCCACATGAGAACTGGTTCCCTGAAACATGACTCTCTTTGCAATTTTTGTCATTATAGCTCCACTCCTCTTTCCTTGAGCTCCATAGTAATCCCTGCGATGGAAAGGTATACCTTGTCGGCCCGTTTCGCCACATACTGGTTTGCCAACCCCACAAGATCCCTGTATACCCGGCTCATGGCATTGGCAGGAACAATGCCCATTCCAAGCTCGTCGGACACAAAGATGATTTCCTTATCGGAAACAGAAGAAATCCGCTCAAACATGAGGGTCAGATCCCTCTCCAGCGCCTCCTGCAGCGTGGTAAGATCCGAAACCCCCAGCGTCTCCACGGTAATCCCCTTCATATGGTCCATGAGCATATTATTCACATACATGGTAATACAGTCAAAAAGAATGGCATCCGCTTCCAGAAGGATATGACACATTTCCTCCCCTGCTCCATGCATCACCTCGAAAGTCCGCCAGTCCGCGGGGCGGCGCTTCCGGTGAAGAATCACCCGGTACCGCATCTCATCATCCAGAATCTGGCTGGTGGCGATGTATCCCTTCCTTTTCCCTGTGGAACGATACATCAGCTTCTCCGCAAACTCACTCTTCCCGCTTCTGGCTCCGCCAAGAACAAGAAATACTTTGTTATTCATGTCCTTTCATCACCTTCTTCTATCAGAATTCTGACAATACTACCCTTAAATAATAACATAAGTAAACTTGAGGTGCCATAAGAAAGTGACAGGGGCCGCTTTGCGGCCCGGGTTCAAAAGGTTCAGAGGGTTCAAAGGGGAAGGTATCGCCCTGCGGGCGATGAGTATATATGCCGCTGGCGCGGCGGTAGTGGGCGTAAATAATTCTTACCTTTAACTATCCCCCCTTTTTTACAAATGGGGGGGACGTCGCCGACAGGCGACAGAGGGGGTGCATTTTACACCTTATAAGACGCCTCTTATGATAAAACCAAACAACCGCGCCCTTGGCGCGAAAGGAAAACAAGCAAACCTCGCTACGCTCGTGGGAAATGCACCCCTATCCCCGCCTGCGGCGGTACTTCCCCCGGAGGGGGAAGTGTGCTCTACGCTCAGCTTCTAAACTCACAAGCATCTGAAGGCATAGCGCCGCTAAAACCTCTCCCTCCGGGGTGGCAAGCGAACGAAATTTGTAAGGAGCCATAAGGCGACTGAAAATTTCGTGAGACGCTTTCCCGTGGAGAGGTGCCGTAGGCAGAAGGGGTGCATTTCCCACGCGCCAAAGGCGCGGTTGTATGGTTTTTTCCCCACCCGTAAGGGCGGTTGTAAAGGTTTTACTCATAAGCAAGACCGAGCATGCTAGTGAATTAGCCACCTCCGGTGGCTCCCCCCCTTTGGTGCCTTATGGCACCACCTTTCTCCACAGGAAAGCGTCTCACTTGGTTCTCAGGTCGCTTTGCTCCCCTACAGCACGGCTATCACCGACTCACAATAATTTGCGCGTCGCTTTGCTCCTTCAAATTATGTTCGCTGGTGTGACCCAAGTTCGCTTGCCACCCCTATGCAGGGGGGGGAGAATGGGATTCTCTACGCTTACCCCTGGTATCATGTAGCACAATGCTTAGTACCCATAGTGCCCCCGCTTTAGCGGGGGAAAGGTGGTGGCGAAGCAACCAAAGGGGGTGCTGCTTTTCCCACGCCCACCAGGGCGGTTGTATGGTTTTCTCAGCCACCAGCCACCAGCAACTAGAAACCCTCGGCCCGAAGGGCCGTCAACTCTCACGCCCTCTGGGCGCGTCCTTTGCCCCCTGAGCGACAGCGAACATAACCCTTGGCACCGAGGGCCGACAGGCCCGATGGATGCCATACGCCCCTCTGCCGCGAAGCGGCAGGCCCCTACGGGAATACAGGCTAGCACCGCCGACTGGTATTTATCAACAGATGATTCACTATCGGCGTGTACTGCGCGTATTCTGCATAGAATGCGCGAGTCGGCCAAAGTTGGCCCTTAGCCTGCCCATAAAAGGGCCTTCCTTTTAATTGGTCGACCGACGTTCCTTCGCTTCGCTCAGGATGACGAGTGGGAGGCGGGGCTCCCCAGCCACCAGCCACCAGCCACTAGCAACCCTCGGCCCGAAGGGCCGTCAACCCTCACGGCCCTTCAGGCCGTGTCCCCCAAAATCGAAAAAGAGATTTCATCCCTCTGAAATCTCTTTTTCCTTCTAGGGAAGCGTTGATTAATTCGTTGTTTGCTTTTATTCTTGAATTTTTATGCAATGCAAGGAATGGGGCGACGCGAATAGCGAGCTATTTAAGGAGCCTCATGACGAAGCAGTGCATAAAAATTCTTATAAAAGCAAACTCTATAAATTAATCAGTGCTTCCCTAATCCATCTATCAGTTCAAATTAAAGGTAATAGGTACTCTGGAATTAGCTGTCACCGGGGTGCCGTTCTGCTTGGCCGGCACGAAGCGCCAGCTGTAAACCGCCGATACGGCGGCGCTGTCCAGGGTGCTGTTTCCGGAGGAGCTTTCCACCCAGGCGCTGGAGACGGAGCCGTCGGTTGAGACTGTCATGCCTACCACGGTGGTGCCGGAGATGCCGGCCCTTCTGGCTGATTCGGGGTAGGATGGCGCCGAAGCGCTCAGTATCTGGATGCCCGTGGTTTCTCCGCCGCCGCTGCCATCACCGCTTCCGCTGCCATAGCCGTCGCCGTTTCCATCGCCCACTCCGCCGCCGCTTCCACTGCCGCTGCCGGAGCCGGTACCGCTTCCGGTGCCGGTACCATCACCGGTGCCTGTGCCGCCTCCACTGCCGCCGCTTCCTCCATCGGAGGAAGCGGAAGAGCTGCCCTCGGAGGAAGATGGGCTTGGCGCAGCCTTATCCTGGGACTGTGCGATTTCATGGACGTCGTTGGCCGCCTCTTCATCGGCCTCTGCCGGTACTGCCGGAGGCGGCGCCGTGGGGGTGGCTTTGGCTTCGTGAATCTTCGGAAGCTCCTCGGTTTCGGAGTTTCCTCCGCCACCGCCGCCTCCCCCGCCGCCGATGTCGGAGACCAGGTCTACTTCGATGGGCTCCCGGCTGGGCTGGGCCGGAGGAAAGAGGACCAGCAGGCCTGCCACCGCCCCAAGGATGATGCCGTGGCAGATGAAGGATAATCCAAAGGCAGAGGACCATCGGTACTTGAAAGTACGCATGGGACCACCTCTTTACTGGTTCTGACCGGTCTTTGATTCTGTAGCAATGCCCACCTTGCTGATACCTACAGATTTCAACTGGTCAAGTACAAACACAAAATCTCCATGTTCCGATTTCGAATCTGCCCGGAGTACCACGGCCAGGTTCGGATTCCGGTTCTTTTCGATTTCCATGCGGCGGTGGAAATCTTCCTTGGAAATCTTTTCCTTCTCCACATAAATGGTGCCGTCGGAGGTAATGCTGATGGGAAGGGTTTCTTCCACATTCACCTTGGCCGTGGCGGTCTGGGGAAGGTTCAGGTTGATGGACTTCTGCACCACCATGGACAGCATGCTCATCATGAAGAAGACAAGGAGGAAGAAAATGATATCGATCATCGGGATAATCATAATCTTCGGCTTCTTCTCCACATTCATCGATTCCAGTTTCATTGCTCTTTCGCCTCTACGATTGCCAAATACAGGGTCCCCAGCTTCTCCATCTGGGAAACGAAATTGCTCACCTGCTGGGACAGATAGGTATAGGCAATGAGGGCAATGATCGCCACGAAGAGGCCCGTAGCCGTGCAGACCAGAGCCTCCGCCACACCGCCGGTCACCGCAAAGGGCTGGCCGTTGGAAACGGAGAGTACATTAAAGGAACCAATCATGCCGATAACCGTACCAAGGAGCCCCATCAAAGGCGACAGTGTGACGATAACATCCAGGTAATTCAGGTAATTCTTCAAAAGCCCGGCAGCATGGGAAGCAGCCCCTTCGATGAGCGACGTCTGGTCCACCTTGAGATTCATATGCTCCACCCCTGCCAGCACTACAGAAGCCGGAATCCCGCCGTCCTTTGCAAGGACCGCCTTCAGCCCCTCATAATCCCGCCGCTCCAGATACTCCGGAATCACCTGGGAAAGCTGCTGCACATCGGACCGGCTGGCCCGGTAGAAACGGAACCGCTCGATAAAAATAGCGACCACAATCAAAGAACAAAGAATCAGCGGATACATCATAAAACCGCCGGCACGGAACAAATGCAGAAAATCCATTCAATACCTCCTGAAAAATGAAAACTATTAATGGGCTATCCTAAGTCTTTAACATTTATATCAAGATTATCATTTTAATGGTGGTTAGTCAAATAATATTTCGTTAATCTTTCGCTCATGTGCCTGTCAGAGGGGGCCGCGGAGCGGCCCGGGTTCAAAAGGTTCAGAGGGGAAGGTATCGCCTTCGGCGATGAGTATATAGTCAGCGTTACGTGCTTGCCTTCCCGCCCAACGCGTCATTCTGAGCGACAGCGAAGAATCTCGATAAGAATCGCAAGTGGCAGAAATGTCGTTAAATACAAGTCGGCAGGAAGGCGCCGCTTCACGGCGGTGGTGGGCGGCCTCATGGACACGCCCTTTGGGCGTGAGGGTTCAAAGGGTTCAAAAGGTTCTAAGGTTTGACGGGCCTTCGGCCCGAGGGTTGTGGTAGGCGCCTTGAAAATAAAGGGGCGCCATTATGATAAAACCAAACAACCGCGCCCTTGGCATCGGTCGGGCAATTCATAGGAAGGTCCTTTTATGTGCAGGTTAAGGACCAACTTTGCCCGACTTGGAGACCCTCTGCAGGGTATCCACAAAGGGAAACAAGCAAACCTTGCTTCGCTCGTTGGAAATGCACCCCTATCGGTGGCTGGCGCCACCACTTCTCCACGGGAAAGCATGTCACTGGATTTTCGGGTCACTGCGTTTCCCTACAAATCCAGTTCCTTTGCCACCCCGGAGGGGGAAGTTTGCTCTCCGCTCAGCTTTTAAACTCAAAATCAACTCAAGGCATAGCGCCGCTAAAACCTCCCCCTCCGGGGGAGGTGCCGAAGGCAGAAGGGGTGCATTTCCTCGCGCCAAAGGCGCGATTGTATGGTTTTTTCCCCGCCCGCCAGGGCGGTTGTAAAGGTTTTATTGTCCCACCGCTTGCGGAGGGGAAGGTGGTGGCGAAAACACCAAAGGGGGACCGCTTTTCCCTCGCCCGCCAGGGCGGTATGCCTGTTTTCCCACGGGCGAAAGCCCGGTTGTATGGTTTTCCCAGCCACCAGCTACCAGCCACTAGCAACCCCCACGCCCTCCAGGCGTGTCCCTGTTCTCCCACGGGCGAAAGCCCGGTTGTGAAGGTTTTATTCATACTGGCGGCGAAGCCGCCCTCCTCCCCCTTTGAACCCTCTGAACCTTTTGAACCCTTTGAACCCTCACGCCCTCCGGGCGTGTCCTCCTCCCATATGTTAAAATATAACCATCAAACACAGAAAGGACGTAAACCATGAATGAAAAATCGATAGGAATCATTGCGGAGTGGAATCCATTCCACCTGGGCCACGAGTACATGGTGCGGTCCATTCGGGAGGCCTATGGTGATTCTTTTATCATGGCCGTCATGAGCGGACCCTTTGTGCAGCGGGGGGAGCCGGCGCTTTTTGACGGCTGGACCCGTGCCCGTTGGGCAGTGGAAGGCGGCGTGGACGCTGTGTTTTCATTTCCTGTGCTTTCTGTGCTGCAGAGTGCCGACCGGTTCGCGGCCTATGGCGTCCATCTTCTGGCTTCCATGGGCGCCCATATCCTTGCTTTCGGCACGGAGTCCCTGGAAGCGGAGGCGCTCTTGGATGCCGCTTCCTTTTCCCTCACCCCGTCCCACAAAGAGGCGCTTCATGAGGCCCTGGGAGAGGGTCTTTCCTATGCTGAGGCGTCCTATGAGGCCATGAAGAGCCATTCTCCCTTTCTGGCGGAGGAGCTCTCCAAGCCGAACAATCTTCTGGGTTTCCGCTATGCAGAAACCATTCTCCGGAATCACTTTCCCATGACCATCCACGTGGTTCATCGGGACATGGAGCACAACATTTCCGCCTCCGCCGCCAGAGACGAGCTTCTTCGTACAGGAAATACGAATCTCCTGCCCCAAAAGGCGCAGGAAGAAGCGGCGGAGCTGATGAAATCGGGCTGCTATACCGACTTTTCCCGCTATAGCGACGCCTGCCTGCTGTCTTCCCGTCTTTTATCTGAAAAGAATCTATCGGAAACCGGTCTTTTCTCAGAGGGACTGGAGCATAAATGGTTCCGAGAAATAGGAAATGGCGATTATGAAACCATGCTGCGGGCCATCAAGAGCAAACGGTACCTGTACAGCCGATTGAAACGGATTGGCGCCCAGCTCCTTCTCTCCGCCCCTGGCCCCTCGCCCTTTGCGGCCCCTCCTCTTCCCTCCTACGCCCGCCTCCTGGCGCTGAGAAGAAATAGAAGCCAAGCCTTGAACCATATCCCCCTCCCCATCATCACCAGCATGGCCAGGGCATACAAGAAGGCGGATAAGGAAACCCGCCGTTCTCTGGAAATGGATATACGCGCCTCCGACATCCGCGCCTGGTGCCAGCACTCGCCTCTATATCGAGGTGGAAGACAGGAGTTCTACCATTCGCCGCTGATTGTGAATAAGTGAAATGGGGCTGGAGGGTTCAGAGGAAAAGGTTGACGGGGCCGATGGCCCCGAAGGTTGTGGCCGCCTGCGGCGGCAGGTTGAGTTCGCTTCGCTCAGGGGGCAACAGCCCTAACGGGCTGAGGGTAATGGTAGCGGCTAACGCCGCAGTTCTTGAAAAAGAGGGCGCACCTGACGGCGCAGGTTGTGTAGAAGGGTTGTATTCGCTTTCGCTCAGGGGGAAGGTATCGCCTTCGGCGATGAGTTTTATATGCCGCTGACGCGGCCCCCTTCCACCGCTATCGCGGTTCCCCTCCCCCATAAATGGGGGAGGCAAGTGCGTTACGGGATTTGCGCTTGTGTTACCAGTGCTGCATGACGAAGAGCCGGAGCCCCCTTCCCTAGGAAGGGGGTGGCGCCGTAGGCGACGGAGGATAGGGGCGTCACTTCTTTGCTAAGTTCTTCGGACCTATCCTCAGGGCTTCGCCCAGCTCCTTCCTGAGGAAGGAGCCTTACGTTACCTGCTTCCCTTCCCGCCCTCACTTCGCTACGGTCGAAATGACAATGTGCCGCGCCCCCGATTCTCGATCATCGATCTCGATCCCGACCCCGACCCCGGCCGCGCCGTCAGGCGCCCCCAGCCACTAGCCACCAGCTACTAGCCACTAAAAAAGCGCCTGGATAAATTCCAGACGCTTTTTTCATTTCCAATTTCTTATTTAGACAGGGCCATGGCCTTTTCGAAGGTTTCCAGGATGGACTGGGACGGTTTTTCATCCATGAGGCTCACGATGACGATGGCGGCGATGGAGAGGAAGAAGCCCGGTACCAGTTCATAGAGGCCGAACCATTCGAAGTGTTTCCAGATGAGCACGGTGAGGCCGCCTACGATGACGCCGGCGTAGGCCCCTTTCAGGGTCATCCGTTTCCAGTAGAGGGAAAGGAGTACGGTGGCGCCGAAGCAGGCACCGAAGCCGGCCCAGGCGTAGGAAACAATGGAGAAAATGTAGCTGTTGGGGTCGCTTCCCAAGTAGACGGCAATGGCGGAAACGAGAAGTACGCTCAGACGGGATACGCGGATGAGGGTCTTTTCAGAGGCATCCTTTTTCAGGAAAGCCTGGAACAGGTCTCTGGATACGGCAGAAGAAGTGACCAGAAGCTGAGAGGAGCTGGTACTCATAATGGCTGCCAGAATAGCGGACCAGATGATGCCGGTGATGAAGGGCGCAGACAGGGATTCCGCCATGAGGATGAATACCCTTTCAGCATTGGCGTTTTCAAGAGGCGTAGAGAGGTAAGCCTTCCCCACCACGCCGATGGCGATAGCAAAGGACAGGGACAGAAGCACCCAGGTCATGGCAATGCGGGTAGATTTCTTCAATTCCTTCGGGTCACCGATGGCCATAAATTTCACAAGGATATGGGGCTGTCCGAAGTACCCAAGGCCCCAGCCCAGGGAGGAAACGATCATGACCAGAAGGGCAGACATGCCGGTGGAATCGGGGAAGAAGGAGAAGAAATCGGAGCCTTCTTTGGAAAGAATATCCAGCGTAGGCATGGGTCCCCCAAGGGCAATGGTAGCCGCCACAGGCACGTAAATGACGGTGAAGAACATCATGGTGCCCTGGATGAAATCCGTCAGGGCTACGGCAGAGAAGCCGCCCAGGAAGGTGTAGAAAACCACCACGAAGGCCCCCAGAAGGAGCGCATGGAGGTAGGGAATGCCGAAAATGGTATTAAAGAGCTTGCCTGCTGCCACAAAGCCGGAGGATGTGTAAATAATGAAGAAAAGGATAATGAAGAGGGCACAGATGAGGCGAAGGCCGTTCTTTTTATCCTCAAACCGGTTGGACAGGTAGTCAGGAATGGTGAGGCTGTTATTGGCCACTTCCGTATAATTTCTAAGCCTCTGGGAAACAAGGACCCAGTTCGCCCAGGTGCCGATAATGAGGCCAATGCCCGTCCAGAACGCAGACAGACCGTGAAGATAGGCATACCCCGGCAGCCCCATGAGCATCCAGCCGCTCATATCCGAAGCCTCGGCGCTCATGGACGTAAGCCACGGCCCCAGCTGCCGGTCCCCCAGAATGTAGGAAGACAGATTCTTCTGCCTCCGGGAATAATAAAGGCCGATACTCATCATCAGTACCAGGTACAGTATAAAGGCCAGCGCAATGGGCCAATTATTTTCCAAATCCATAAACGTTCCCCCTGCCAAAGTCGAAAATTTTCCATTTCCTTTATTTTATACAAATCTCTGTATGTTTTTGAAATCTAAATCAAAAAGGAAACAGTGCTTCTTTCAATGATAATGGATTTTAAGAGGTATGTAAAGAGGAAGTCAAAAGATATTTTCTGTATAATCCATTCAAAGTATGCCCCAAGAAACCGGAAGCGCCTCTCCCGTATCCTCTCATAAGTCCTGAACCCATGAAAATAAAAAAGGATTGGAAATCACCATTTCCAATCCTTCCATATGCATGGCGAGCATTCAATAAGCCGAGTTCTGTACCGTTTGCACGGTGATGATTATCTGTCTAGCCATCCAATTGCTTGGATGATCAAGCGACGCAACCCGGAAGGTCAGCGGGCAGCCTCAACCCTTCCCTATTCGGTCTTGCTTCAGATGGGGTTTACCAAGCCAGCCGGTCTCCCGACTGCTGGTGCGCTCTTACCGCACCTTTCCACCCTTACCACTTGCGTGGCGGTTTCCTTTTCTATGGCACTTTCCCTGGGGTCACCCCCGCCGGACGTTATCCGGCATCCTGCCCTGCGAAGCTCGGACTTTCCTCACGCCTTACGGCCCGCAATCATCTTTCCTGCTCGCAAGGAACAGTATACCATGGGGAAATGAGGATTGTCAATGAGAAAGTAAATAGGAAGGCGGCCAGCCCCTGCGGGGCTGGAGGTTATGGCCGCCTGACGGCGGCGGGTTGTGTTCGCTTCGCTCAGGGGGCGACAGCCCTAAAGGGCTGAGGGTCGTGGTATCGCCCTGCGGGCGATGAGTATAAAGTCAGCGTTACGGGATTTACATTTGTGTCTCCAGTGCTGCATGACGAAGAGCCAGAACCCCCTTCCACAGGCAGAAGTCAGCAACACTTCTGAGCCGGGCTAATATGTGAGCATAGCCTGCACACAAAGCGAACACCTTAAAGCCCGGCCAGCGGGTGGCGCCGTTAGGCGACGGAGGATAGGAGCGTGGATTAGACGATAGAAGTCAGAAATCAGACGTCAGACTACGTTACAAGACTGCCTTCCCGCCCCAACTTGCGCGCATTCTGCATAGAATGCGTGAGTCGGCCAAAGTTGGCTCTTAGCCTGCACATTAAAGGGCCTTCCTTTTATTTGGCCGACCGACCATTCTGAACGAAGCGAAGAATCTCGGTACGTGCCGCTTATGAGGCAATGCTGTTAAATACCGGTCGGCGGGAAGGCTGCCGATTGGCAGTCAGGGCAGCGTAGAGTCTCAATCCGGCTTGCAGCGTCGTACACCCCTGCGCCACTACGTGGCCCTCTTCGCCCCGCGGGGAAGCATGTCACTGGATTTTCAGGTCGCTACGCTCCCCTACGAATCGTGTTCCCTTGCCACCCCGCTGTGTGGGGGCACAACAACCCGTGCTTTGCTTTGTGCCACTTATGAGATAGTTGTTTCGCGGAGCTTTGTTCTGCCACCGCTTGCGGGGGAAGTCCCGCGAAGCGGGAAAGGGGGAACGCATTTCCCACGCCGCAGGCGCGGTTGGCCTGTTTTCCATCGGGCGAAGCCCGGTTGTAAAGGTTTTATTCATACTGGCGGCGCAGCCGCCCACCTTCACCCTTTGAACCTTCTGAACCCTTTGAACCTTTTGAACCCTCACGCCCGCAAGGGCGTGTCCCTTACACATGCCCGAAGATATCCTCTGCCCCGCTGTCTTCCAGCACTTCCAGATCCCAGTTTCTTTTTTCCGCTTCTCTCCGGATTCTTTCCGCCAGTTTCGGTACGACCACTCTTTCCGTGAAGAAGTGTCCGCCGTCTGCGATGAGAAGACCCATGGCGGCAGCGTCCTGGGCTTCGTGATATTTCAGGTCTCCCGTCAGGTAAAGGTCAGCACCCTTTGCTTTGGCCAGGGAGGCGAATTCGCTTCCTGCGCCGCCAAGGACGGCCACCCTGCAAACGGTGATATCCGTATTTCCTGCATACCGAAGGTCAGGAATGCCCAGTTTCTCCTTAATATAGAGGAGCGCTTCCTTTCCCTCCATGGGACGGGGCAGTTTCCCCAGGCGTCCCATGTATTCATGGGACGCTCCGTTTTTGAGTTCGTAAATATCAGTGTGCACGCTGCCGCAGACACTTCGAAGGTCTTCCATGATTTCCTTAAGAGCAGACGAGGCAGCGTTGAATTCCATTTTCCCCATGCGGCTGCTGTCATCTGCATCGCCTAAGAGGTAGAAATGGCCGGACCGGCCCTTATATTTCCTTTCCAGAATACCCTTGAACTCCCGGGCCTTCACAAATTCCGTGTATGCCGCCACCTTGAGAAGGGGCTCCGTCTCTTCCATGACCAGGCCGCTCCTGTCCGTGAGATCCAGCGCGTCGGCCAGGGCATCGTTTACGCCATCCTTTGCCGTGTCCAGGTTCGTATGGGCTGCAAAGGACAGGATGTCATGCTTTATGAGCTTTTCGATGACTCTCCCCTTGTAGGTGGAAAGGTCGATTCGATGGAGCGATTTGAAGAGGAAAGGGTGATGGGAAATAATCATGGACGCCCCCTCCTTTGCCGCTCTGTCCACGTTGGCTTCCGTAAGGTCCAGGGAAATGAGCACTTTTTTCACCGGCTGCTCGGGATTTCCCACCTGCAGCCCCGGATGGTCCCAGCTTTCCGCCAGCCGAGCCGGTGCCCATTCTTCCATGAGATTCATCAAATCCCGTGCTTTGATATTCATAAGTACGCCTCCAGTCTTTTCTTCTCCTCCACCGCCTTTTCTCTTCTCCTGCGGTTTCTGTCATTATCCGTATCCTCTGAAACCCCTTGAATAAGGAAATCCCTTTTGCGGATCAATCGGCGAATATGTTCAGGAAACAGGGGGTGCTGCCTGTACTCTTCAGTGACACCGATTTCCCCCTCCAGGAGTGAAATTTCCTTCATGCTGCCGGGCTTCACCAGCATCATTTCATAGAGCCGCCTATCTTCCATGGCCATGTCTTCCCGGCAGATGATGAAATGGTGGGATGAAAGGTACTGCTTCAGCTCCGCCACATGGTTCTGGGGCTGCAGCACCAGCCAGGAAAGGGCCTGTGCCTTTTCGAAATCGGCATCCAGAATGTCCCGCATCATAAGGCCTCCCATGCCGGCCATGACGGCGCCGTCCACTTCCCCCTTTTTGATGGGAGAAAGACCTCCGCCCAGGCGAAGTTCTATTTCTTTCCCCTTCCCCTCGCCTTCCAGATGGGTACGCGCCCTTTCCAGAGGCCCCCTGTGAATGTCCGAGGCTATGGCGTGGAGAATCTTTCCTGCCTCCAGCAGGAAGAGAGGCAGGTACGCATGGTCCGTCCCAATATCCGCCATGGAATGGCAGACAGGCACCAGCTCCACCACCTGCCTAAGCCTTGCTGTCAAATTCATCATCTTTCCTCCCGGAAATAAAAAAAAGCTGAGCTTTCGCTCAGCGGGAGTATCATTGGTGGGCCCACCAGGGCTCGAACCTGGGACCAGACGGTTATGAGCCGTCGGCTCTGACCAACTGAGCTATGGGCCCGCAATCACCAACTTATGCTATTTTATCAGCTTGCGCCCTACGCGTCAAGTAAAAGTGACACGCCTGGGGCGTGAAAGGTTCAGAGGGTGTGGTATCGCCCTGCGACACGCCTGGGGCGTGAAGGTTCTTAAGATTGATGGGCCCTTCGGGCCCAAAGGTTCTTAGGTCTGACGGGCCCCTGGCCCGAGGGTTGTGGTTGCCGCTGCGCGGCAGTTTATAGCCCCCTTCCTTTGGAAGGGGGTGTCGCCGTAGGCGACGGAGGATAGCGTGGATTAGACGATAGAAGTCAGAAATCAGACGTCAGTCTGCGTTACGTGCTTTCCTTCCCGCCGGACACCGTCATTCTGAGCCGCAGGCGAAGAATCTCAGTACAAGTCGCTTATGAGACAATTGCTGTTAAATACAAGTCGGCGGGAAGGCTGCTCTATACTTTTCCTTGGCTTCATATGCGATGAATAGCATTACGGTGAATTAGTCGCCTACAGCGACTTTCCCCCTTTGGTGCCTTACGGCACCACCTTCCCCACGGTGTGAAGCGTGTCACACGATTCTCAGGTCGCTACGCTCCCCTACGAATCGTGTTCCCTTGCCACCCCGCTGAAGCGGTGGGACTATGGATGCTGGACAATGTGCCATATAGCTCAATAGAAAAGAGCCGCTAGAATCTCCCCCTCCGGGGGAGACGCCGCCGACAGGCGGCAGAAGGGGTGCATTTCCCTCGCGCCGCAGGCGCGGTTGTTTGGTTTTTCCATCGCCCGTAAGGGCGGTTGTAAAGGTTTTATACAAACTGGCGGCGCAGCCGCCCACCACAACCCTCACGGCCTGAAAGGCCGTGTCAAACTTTAGACCCCTCAGGCCGCAGGCCTGTCAAACCTCGGCCCGAAGGGCCGTCAACCCTCGCGCCCTCTGGGCGCGTCCTCATTGGTTAATCATCAGGTTCCGTGCGGATTTTTTAAGTTTCTGCAGCGCCTTTCCTTCGATCTGCCGGATTCTTTCGCGGGTGACGTCGAAGTAGCGGCCCACTTCTTCCAAAGTTCTTGTTTTCCCGTCCTTTAATCCGAAGCGGAGTTCCAGAACCTGTCTTTCTCTTTCCGTAAGGCCCTGCAGGAGTTCTTCGATCTGTTCTTTAAGAAGGATGGAGCCCGCCGCATCGTCAGGGGCAATGGCTTCATGGTCTTCGATGAAGTCGCCCAGATGGGAATCTTCTTTTTCGCCAATCGGCGTTTCCAGAGAAATGGGGTCCTGGGCGATTTTTTTGACTTCCCTGATTTTCCCGACGGAAACGCCCATAGCCTTGGCCAGTTCTTCGTTGGTGGCTTCCCTGCCCTTTTCCTGAAGGAGCTGGCGGGAGATGCGGTTCAGTTTGTTAATGGTTTCCACCATGTGCACCGGCACGCGGATGGTTCTTGCCTGGTCCGCAATGGCTCTGGTGATGGCCTGTCGGATCCACCAGGTAGCATAGGTGGAGAATTTATAGCCCTTGGTGTAGTCAAATTTATCCACTGCCTTCAGGAGGCCCAGATTGCCTTCCTGGATGAGGTCCAGGAACTGGAGGCCCCGTCCCAGGTACTTTTTAGCAATGGAAACTACGAGGCGGAGGTTTCTGTCCGCCAGTTCCTTTTTCGCTGCCTGGGCCTCTGCCTTTTCTTCTTCCGTGGCGTCGTCGCGGCTTCCCTTTTCCACCTGCTTGGCCAGCACGATTTCCTCTTCGCTGTCCAGAAGCTTCAGGGCGCCGATTTCCTTCAGGTACATCTTGACGGGATCATCGATGGTGACGGTGTTGTCGATGTCGGGAACCGGTTCCTTTTCCGCCTCTTTCACTTCTTTTTCCAGCTCTTCTTCCTCTTCCAGGAAGTCCATATCCTCTTCCGACACGTCCTCGTCGAAGCTCACTTCGTAGTGGTCGTCGTGAAGGGCTTCATAGAGGTTGGACAGGTCTTCCCCGCTCAGATTCTTTTCCGACACAAGATCCATGATGTCCTTATTGGAAATCGTACCGCTCCCTGCTTTTGCGGTGAGTTCATGAATCCACTGCTCCAATCTTTCATCCTGTACTGCCATAATAGTATCCCCCCTTAACCAGGCTTGGGAAACGGCGGTCTTTCAACGATTTCCCCTGCGTCCCCTCTTCCGGACCAGCAGGAAATCTTCCCCGCAGCATTCCCACAGGCGCCCCTGTGATTCTGAATTCCTTATTTCAAAGCCAATATTTCCTTCGTCAGCTGAATGCAGAGCAGCTGTTCTTCCCTGGCTTTTTCCGGGTCGCTGCTGATCAGCTCCTGTGCTCTTTTCGTGTGAATACGGTATTCCTCCTGCAGATAGATTTTCTTCATGGGCCAAATATATTCTTCCTTCGGCACGGACCCCGGCTGCTCTCCTTCCATGCGCAGCTTCGCCAGGCGGCCGATGTCCTCCCTTGGCAGCATGCCTTCCACCGCTTCCGCCGAAAGGGGCAGGTGTTTTTCCTGCATGTCCTTCAACAGCTGGAAAAGCCGTCCATGAAATTCATCGGCAAACTGGTACCGGTCAAGTTCCTCCCAGCCCTCCGGCAGCATGTGGTATACCAGACAGTAATTGAGGAAACCGGCTTCCAGGAGCCTCTGCCTTTTCTTCAGCGGATTCATGTCGATTTCTTCTTTTTCCACCGGCACGTTCTGGGAAATATACACATTGGAGTTGTTCTTCTTTGCGTATACCAGTGCTTCGCTCCGAATCATGCCTTCGTCCATGTGCATGGCCCGGGCCATTTTCTTAATGAAGGCGTTCAGCTGGAAAGCGTCTCCCGTGGACAGAAGGACGGAGAACATGTCGTCCAGGATATGGTGCTGCCCGTCCAGGGTGGTGCTGTCGTACTGTTTCATAAGGGAGTGGAACAGGAAATCCATGGCCGGCTCCGCCTGCTTCACCGCCTCCAGGTACGCATCGCCGCCATGAAGGTTCACAAATTCATCGGGGTCTTTGCCCTCTCCCAAGTGAACTACCCGAAGCTTCAAACCCACGGAGCCTGCGATTTCCAGCGCCCGCTTCGTGGCGTTCTGCCCGGCTGCGTCCATATCATAGCTGAAAACCACTTCGTCCGCGTACTTCTTCAAAAGACGGGCCTGTTCAATGGTGAAGGCCGTGCCCAGAGAGGCCACCGCATTGGTCACACCGTGGGCATGGAGAGAAATGGCATCCATGTACCCCTCCACCATGATGGCCTGCTTTTTCGCCCGGATGGTGGGCAGTGCCTGGTAAATGGCAAAAAGGAGACGCCGTTTATTGAAAATCGGACTTTCCGGTGAATTCAGGTACTTGGGCTTGCTGTCATCCATGACGCGGCCGCCGAAGGCCACGATTTTCCCCTTCAGGTTCCAGATGGGAAACATGCAGCGGTTGCGGAACACATCGTAGTAATGGCCGTTCTTATTGGCACAGAGCCCCGCATCCACCAGAAGGCTGCCATCGATTTTCTTTTTAGTCGTGAAATCGCGGTAAAGCTTGGACCAGTCCGGCGGTGCAAATCCCAGCTTGAACTTTTCGATGGTTTCCATGGTGAGATGGCGCTTGTCGAAATAGGCAAGGCCCGCCTTCCCCATCTGGGTTCTGGTGAGGCAGCTGTGGAAATAAGACCCCGCCAGTTCCGTCACCGACTGAAGCTCCCGGGCCCTCGCCGCCCGCCGCTTTTCCTCCGGTGATTCCTCACGCTCCGGTATTTCCATGTGGGCATAATCAGCCAGCCGCTGCACCGCCTCCATAAAGGTGAGATTTTCCATCTTCTCAACGAAAGTAATGGCATCGCCGCTGGCGTGACAGCCGAAGCAGTAATAAAATCCCTTGTCCGGCGAAACCGCAAAAGAAGGCGTCCGCTCCGGTCCGTGGAAGGGACAGGAAGCCATGTAATACCGTCCATGCTTTTTCAAAGGCACATAGGAGCCGATAAGGTCTGCCAGATTGATATTCTCTTTCAACTGTTGGATAAACTCATTAAAAGCAGCCATAATCCTCCTCACATTGCCCGGGAAAACGGTGAATCCGGTTTCACCGGTATTTCCCTGAAACATTCATTCATAGAGTAAGAAAGCACCGACAGAAATGAGAAACATACAATAACTCAGTCAATCAGTGCTTATAGAGACCCGGAAATTTTACTTCCCTCCTACGGCAGAAGTCAGTTCCTTCCAGCGGGCAGCCAGAATATTCATATATAAACGGGGAGACAGACCAAAGCTGGCCAGGGAGTACCCGTCGCTCACCTCAACCAGAAGCGTCTTACCCTCATCGGTAATGCCAAAATCAATAGCATAACCGGCAGGCGCCGATGTATAAGCCGCAACGGACCGGCGGAGGATATTCACATCCGGAAACACATCCCACCGGCCCTTGTACGGCGTGAGTCCCAGGATTTCCCCATGAAGCACCCACAGGCGCCATTCCGAAATAAAGCGCACCTTTTCGCTGCACCATACATCGATATCCTCAAGGCCCCCGCCCAGCTTGATGAGATCCTCCGACTTATCCAGCACCGTGCCATGGAACCGCTTGATATCCTCCACCGGCTTCACAAACACATGCCAGTCCTCGGGGTGGCTGGTAATGGTAAACAGCGTGGATTTCCAGATTTTACGGCCCGTAAAAGGAAGAAGTTCATCCGGATAGTCCAGGGGCGTAAGCTTCACGCCGAACCGCTCCAGCGCCACCTTCACATCCGACACCGTCCCCACCACCGGATCTTCCGGCTCATTATCCGTAATAGAATACACCGCCTTGTACTTCACCACAGGAATCTCCAGCTCCCTGCAGCCGGTATAAGCATAATAACAGCTGGGATCATAAAACTCCCCGGTATGTTTGATACGGATATAAGCTTTCATGAATACTCTCCCATAGAAAAATACATATCGCTACAATTTTAATGATACCATTAACAGCCCATTTTTGCCAGTACCTATACCTCTTCATAAATGAATCAAAAGCAGAAACAGGAAACGAAACGCCCTCAAACTGCTCCCCTGCCGCTTCTATTTTTTCACGATTCATGAAGCCGGACTAAAAAAGAGCCGTAAAAGAAATTTCATCTTTCACAGCCCTCTTTGGCATCCATTAAGGAAGCGCTGATTAAATCAATGTCTGCTTTCATTCTTGAAATTTTATGCAATGCAAGGAATGGGATGACGAGAATAGCGAGCTATTTAAGGAATCCCATGACGAAACAGTGCATAAAATTTCTTATGAAAGTAGACTCTATGAATTAATCAGTGCTTCCTCAATATCCGTTCACCTGGCTCACCACGCGGAAATTATCCACCTCAAATGCCTTGCAGATAGCTCCAAAGAATGGTCCGTAAAGCATGGTCCTGTAAATTTCCGACTTTGCAATGAGAAGAAGACGGCCGCTGTCAAAAGTCACGCGGATAAGACCATTGTTCACATACTTCTCAAAATCCTTCTCCGCCATCTCCTTCTGCAGCTTCTCCAGCGCCTCTCTGGTCGGCCCCTCCTGATACTCAGGCCGTTCCATCACAGGAGTGAACCGGACTTCATAAATCGTGCTGTCATAGCCCTTGGACTCAGCAGAATATCTTTTCCCTTTTTCCATTTCTTCCATGAATAAACACCTGTCCTTTACAGTTGAAATATTACCTCTACATTATAACATCTTTCATGACCCTGTGCATAATTTGGGAAATTTTATAAATAAAGGGTTCAAAGGGTTGTGGAATGGGAAAAGGTTCTTAAGATTGACCGGCCTTACGGCCGGAGGGTTCTTAGGTTTAACGCGCCTATGGCGCGAGGGTTATGGTGGCGGCTGGCGCCGCAGTATTTAGCCTCCTTCCATAGGAAGGAGGTGGCGCCGTTAGGCGACGGAGGATAGGGGCGTCTGGTCTTTTCTCATATTTTTCGGACCTATCCCCACCGCTCCGCGGAGCCCCTTCCTGTGGAAGGGGCCTGACTGTTCGTCACGTGCCGTACTGCAAAAGCCCCCTTCCCCAGGAAGGGGGTGGCGCCGTTAGGCGACGGAGGATAGAGGCGTCAGTTCTTTTCTCATATTTTTCGGACCTATCCCCACCGCTCCGCGGAGCCCCTTCCTGTGGAAGGGGCCTGACTGTTCGTCACGTGCCATACTGCCAAAGCCTCCTTCCTTAGGAAGGGGGTGGCGCCGTTAGGCGACGGAGGATAGGGGCGTGGATTAGAAGATAGAAGATAGAAATCAGAAATCAGACGCCAGAGTGTGTTACGTGCTTACCTTTCCGCCTTCATCGTCATTCTGAGCGGCAGCGAAGAATCGCCGGTCGACCAACTAAAAGGAAAGCCCTCTTATGGGCAGGCTAAGGGCCAACTTTGGTCGACTCGCGCATTCTATGCAGAATGCGCGCAGTACTCGAAGCATATGAGAATCGGTAATAAATACCAGTCGGCGGGAAGCGTGCCCATTGGCAGTGAGCCCAGAATTTTCTCGGCCCTATCCTCAGGGCTTCGCCCAGCTCCTTCCTGAGGAAGGAGCCTAACGTTACGTACTTGTCCTTAGTGTCTCCACTGCTGCATGACGGAGTGCCAGAGCCTCCTTCCACAGGAAGGAGGTGTCGCCGTTAGGCGACGGAGGAACAGCGTCAGTTCTTTTCTCATCTTTTCGGTATTCCTCAGGCCATCACCCGGCTCTTTCCCATGAAGGGGTCCCGCGCATAGCGGCAAGCGAACAGCAGATATCCGACAGCTGCCCCGCTGTTCCTCACAAGCATCCCCGCTCGTGTAGACTTACGAAGGTGCCGTCTCCTATGATTACATGGTCAAGCACTTCCATATCCAAAAGTCTGGCAGCAGCGGCGAAGGCTTTGGTAATGTCCAGGTCCTCTTCCGACGGTTCCGGATAGCCGGAGGGATGGTTATGGACCAGGATGAGGCCGTAGGCTTTATACCGTATGCCCCACTTCAATGCCTCCTTGATATCCACCGGCGCTGCGTTCAGATTTCCTTTCGTAATGATACGATACCCCAGGAGGCGGTTCTTCACATTGACATAGGCCGTAACGAAGTGCTCCTGGTTTTCATGACGCAGTTTTTCCATGAAAAAAGCTGCCACCTTATCCGGCGCGCTGAAACTGACCAGCTTTCTCTTATCACAGATAAGTGAAAGCCGGCGCCCCAGTTCCACAGCAGCGCAGATGGTGACAGCCTTGTCAGGCCCGATTCCCTTGATATCGGTGAGGTCCCGCCAGTTGAGGTCTTCATATCCGTTGATTCCTGTTTCCCGCTCCAGAAGGTCCACCACTTCCTTGGCGATTTCCATCACCGAATGGCCCTGCCTTCCGGTTCGCAGAAGAATGGCCACCAGGTCCGTGTTACTGGTAAGCCTTGGAGAAATCTGGAATCTTTCCCTTGGTTTGTCTTCGCTTCGCATTTCCCGTATCAACATAGTCTTCACCTCATTGCCGGACAATCATCGATATGTGTATGAAATTATAAAGTGAAATATTAAAATTTCTTATACAGCCACGCCGCAATCAAAATCCCGGCGATGCTGATGAGATTCGGCGCAAACCGGAGTCCGAAATGAAACTGGATAATTCCCAGATTCAGGAAAATATCCTTCAAATCGAAGATTTCAAAGGTTTTTGTCAGATAAGGCATGAGCCCTACGAAATTGACCCCTTCCATCACCTGCCCCAGAATGCCGCCAATCAGCGCTCCGGCTGCCAGAAATAGAAGAAGCGGGAAAAATCCCTTGGTAAAATGCATGGTAACAGCTCCTAAATTATAAAGGTTTTCAGGTTTGACAGCGCCTCCGGCGCTGAGGGTTCGAAAGTTTGACGCCCCTACGGGCCGAGGGGTGTGGAGGCCGCTTCATTGACACGCCTGCGGCGTGAGGGTTGACGGGCCTTCGGCCCGAAGGTTCTTAAGGTTCTTAGGTTTGACGCAGCCTACGGCTGCGAGGGTTGTGGTATCGCCGCTTTGTGGCGATGTGTATAAAGTCAGCGTTACGTGCTGGGGAAGCACTGATTAATTCGCAGAATCGAATTTCATACGTATTTTTATCCAATGCTTCGTCATAAGTCTCCTTAAATAGCTCGCTATTCGCGTTGACTTATTCCTCGCACTGAATAAAAATACAAGAATGAAATCCGATAACGATTTAATCAGCGCTTCCCTAGCCTTCCCGCCGGACATGTCATTCTGCCCCCGGGCGAAGAATCTCGGTACGCCGCAAGAATGACACATATGCCAATAACTGCCAGTCGGCGGGAAACGCTAAAGATATATACCGTAAATGAATCCCACCAGTTCACCAGCTCACTAGTCCACCAGCTGACCAGCCCACTATTTCAGAACTCACTGCCAAGAACGATTTTTCCGGATACCCTTTCAGCCAGGGCCTGTCCGGTGGTGTCAGCGCTCCTGTACTGATAAATAACCCGCCAAACCGTATCCTTCTGGGTGAAGATATATTCATCCACCGTAAGATCCGTGCTCTTTCCCCTGCCTGTTTCAGTGAAGGTAAAGGTGAGCATCTTTCCATCCAGATTTCCAATCTTTACGTCCTTAACATCAGACTTCACATTGGAAAGGGCGGGATTCCCCTTCAGCATATCCTGGGCCTCGGAGACCAGGATTTTTTCATTCATATCGGCCGTCACCTTTTCGCCGGTCACAAGAATCTGCAGATGGTTGTTATGCCCTTCTGCCTTCACCACAGAAGCCGCCCGGTCACCCAGGTCCACCTGCTTCCCATTGGAAACAAGTTCAAAGGGCGTTGAAATGGTAATGGTCTGGTTATCACAGTGAATCCGGTTTCTGCCGAATACGAACTGATCATCCAGACTGCTGCCGCAGCCGGCAAAGAGAAGGGACGTCCCCAAAAGACCGGCGGTCAGTATAATTTTATATTTTTTGAGATTCATGGTTCAACACTTTCCTCGTAATTTGAGTTATCGGTTTTATTATACCATACCACGTAAGGGTTCAGAAGGTTCACCGGGTCCAAGGAGGGTATCGCCCTTCGGACTCATCGAAATGTTTCCCCTCCAAAAAATGTCTCAAAAGAATCCAAGAACCAGAAATTAGAAGCCAGTCCCCATCTATCATTCCTTGAAAATTCATATATTACACCTTATACATTACTGTTCCTCATTTTTTCAGTCTTCATCACGCTTTACTCCAGATTTCCTGTGCCGTTTCATAAATTAAAAATTATAATTAAATGTCTATATTATAGTATATATACTATCAATCATCATTATTTTTGTATTATTAATCTATCAATTCAGCGGCTATAATCATGTCAAATCAAGGCGCTCTCCGGGGCCGGTACCACCCCATTTTCCTTGAAAGGAATCTTTTATGGATACAACAGCTATCAACCTTTCCGATTATCTGTCCCTTGGTCAGAATGCCATGGCCACACGGGTCATCCAGCACGAGGATGCGGCAGATAATTACTCCAACGATTTCAAAAATCTTCTGGCCACACCCCGGCTGATTCACTGGGCCATTGATGCTTCCATTGAAGCCATCGACCCCTATCTGCCGGAGGAGTATGCCAGCATCGGCCTCTCCATCAATTTCGTCCATACTGCCCCCTCCAGTCTGGGCATGACAGTCACCGTCCATGCTTCCATCATTGCCATCACCGACAGGGACGTGACCCTTTCCATCAAGGCCTGGGACGAGCAGGGTGAAATCGGGCACGGCCTTTTGAAACGATCCATCGTTCTGAAGAAGACGGTTCTGGAAAAAGCAGAAGAAAGGACAAGACTTCTACTCATCCGCCAGGCGAATGAGCAGGTCAGGAACATGAACATATGATGACATTACCGGATAATCTCACAGGCGCACTGATTCTTTCAGTGATTGATTTCTTCTTAAGTTTCATCTTTATTTCCTTTATTGGCGTGGTACTCCATTTCTTCCCCCTCCTGAACAGGCTGGGAACCATTCCGGAGCGAAAGGACTGATAACCATGGATTCCCTTATGAGCACCCTTTTAACGGAGCTTTTCCACCAGACCGGCCTTTCTGCCCTGTCCTTTGGAAATCTTATCATGATTGCCGCAGGCCTGGTGCTGCTGTACCTGGGCATTGTGAAGAAATATGAGCCCTTCCTGCTGGTGGGCATCGGATTTTCCTGCATCGTGGCCAATGTGCCGGGCTCTACTTTGACTTCCAATGGCGGCCTTTTCTGGTACGCCTACCAGGGCGTGGAGAAGCTCATCCTTCCTCCCCTCATTTTCCTGGGCGTAGGTGCCATGACCGACTTCGGCCCCATGATTGCCAACCCCAGCCTGGTCATTCTGGGCGCCGCCGCCCACCTGGGCATCTTCGTGGCTTTAATCGGCGCCAATGCCTTGGGCTTCAATCTGGGAGAAGCAGCGTCCATCGGTATCATCGGCGGTGCCGACGGCCCCATGGCCATTTACACCACCATGAAACTGGCGCCTCACCTGCTGCCCCAGATTTCCGTGGCCGCCTACTCCTACATGGCCCTCATGCCCCTCATCCAGCCGCCTATTATGAAACTTCTCACGAGAAAGGAAGAAAGAAATATTATGATGAAACAGCCCCGCTACGTTTCGAGGCTGGAAAAAATCGCCTTTCCCATTGTCATGGCTTTCATCGTAAACCTCTTCCTTCCCCCTGTGGCACCCCTCATTACCATGCTCATGCTGGGCAATCTCCTCCGCGAATGTTTGGCGGTGACGAAATTGGCGGAAACAGCCTCCAACGCCCTCCTGAACGTGGTCACCCTGGTGCTCACCGTGGCCATCGGTTCCACCATGGCCGCCGACACCTTCCTTACAGGAAGCACCCTCCTCATCATCCTCCTGGGCCTTGTGGCCTTCGCCTTCGGCACCGGTTCCGGCGTCATCTGCGCAAGAATCATGAACCGCCTCTCCGGTGGACGGATTAACCCGCTCATCGGCTCCGCCGGCATCGCCTCCGTCCCCATCGCCGCCAGGGTATCCCACCTGGTGGGACAACAGGAAAACAGAAGGATTTTCCTCCTTATGCATGCCATGGGTCCCAACCTGGCCGGCGTCTTCGGCACCGCCATCTCCGGCGGCATCATGCTGGCCCTCTTGGCAAAGTAAATTTATTAAAAAAGACTCCCCTGCCATGGGAGTCTTTTTTATGATTTGGAAATAAAGTTTCAAATGACAGCGCCTTTGGCACTGAGGGTTCTTAAGTCTGACGGGCCTGCGGCGTGAAGGTTCTTAAGGTTCTTAGGTTTGACGCAGCCTATGGCTGCGAGGGTTGTGGATAGCCATTGAACACGCCTGCGGCGTGAAGGTTCAGAGGGTTCAAAAGGTTCAGAAGGTTCAGAAGGTTCAAAGGGTGGTAGATTGCCCTGCGGGCAATGCTTATAAAATCAGCGTTACGGGACTTGCTTTTGTGTCTCCAGCGCTGCATGACGAAGAGCACCCCCCCTTCCCCAGGCAGAAGTCAGCAACACTTCTGAGCCGGGCTAATATGTGAGCATAGCCTGCACATTAAGCGAACACCTTAAAGCCCGGCCAACGGGTGTCGCCGTTAGGCGACGGAGGAACAGCGTAGATTAGACGATAGAACTCAGAAATCAGACGTCAGACTGCGCTACGGGATTGTCTTCCCGCCTCCCACTGCGCGCATTATGCATAGAATGCGCGAGTCGGCCAAAGTTGGCCCATAGCCTGCACATTAAAGGGCATTCCTTTTATTTGGCCGACCGACCATCCTGAGCGAAGCGAAGGATCTCGGTAAAAGCCGATAGTGTCGCAGCTATTGCTAAATACCAGTCGGCGGGAAGGCTGACGATTGGCAGTCACCCCAAAATCTTTCGGTGTTCCTCAGGGCTCCACCCAGCTCCTTTCTGAGAAAGGAGCCTGCGTTACGGGATATACTTTCCTGTATCATAGTGCATAATAAACATTCTGCCGATTGGCTCACTGCGTTCGCCACCCCCTATCCCGCTTCGCGGGACTTCCCCCTATTCAGGGGGCAGAATAAACCGCTCTACGCTTATCTTTGGTATCATGTAGCACACCGCTGAGTGCCCATAGTGCCCCTGGCTCTGCCGGGAGAAAGGTGGTGGCGTCAGCCACCAAGGGGGGCGCTTTCCCCGCCCGCAGCCGCGGTTTGCCTGTTTTCCCCGGGCGAAGCCTGGTTTTAAAGGTTTTATTCATACTGGCGGCGCAGCCGCCCACCACAACCCTCGCGCCAAAGGCGCGTCAAACTTAAGCCCCTTTAGTACCTTCGGCCCAAAGGGCCGTCAACCCTCACGCCCGCAAGGGCGTGTCCCTACAGCTTGTCACAACAAGCTGTACAGTACATTCACCACGTCTCTGGCGCTGTCGGGATGCACGTCACCGCAGGCAGCGGCCATGGTGCTTCGGATGTCCGGATTTCTCAAAATCTGCCTTGCCGTTTCCGCCAGTTCTCCCCTCTTCACCCATTCGGCGCAGCCGCGGTTTTTCATGTGGAGGGCGTTGGCCCTTTCCTGACCGGGCAGGGTGTTGACCAGCACCATGGGAAGGTGCATCACCATGGCTTCGGTGCAGGTAAGGGCTCCCGGCTTGGTGACCAGGATTTCACTTCTGGCCATGATTTCCGCCACTTTATTGGTATAGCTGTGGAGCTCCACGGGATGGTGGAGTTTGTCGGAGAGGGCGGCCACTTTTTCGTAAAGGTCGATATTTTTACCGGTAATAACGATGAATTTGGAGATTTCATCCACCGCATCCAGACGGAGGATATTGTCTACCACATTTCCCAAACCTAATCCGCCGCCCATGACAAGGACCGCTCCTTTTTCAAAGGGCTTTTTCATTTCCGCCTGGTCGTAGAAGGAACGGCGCACCGGAATACCGGTGACGTGGATGATATCACCGGGCACGTCGTAGCTTTCCATCAATGTCTTCAGGTCCGGCGTGGCCACGCAGAAGCCGTCCAGGTGATGGTCCACCCAGAGCTGGTGAATGTCGAAATCGGTGATAACCCCCAGAAGAGGCACCTTAATTATCCCTTCCGCCTTCAATAGGTCCGCCGCTCCCGCCGGGAAGGGATGGGTGAAAATCACGGCATCCGGCTTCAGCGTATTCACAAGCTCCTTCATGCGGCGCTTAAAGGTGAGGGAAAGCATGAGCTGGGACATCTGTCCGAACCGGCTGTTCTGGGAGTCGCTGTACAGATGGTCATACATGGAGGGAAATACATCGATCATCTTCAGGTACGTATCTTTGATGATATGGTCCACCGACAGCTTATTATTGGAAACGAAATCAAGAACGCTGACAGAATCAGAGGGATGGGACGCCTGCATGGCCTCCGCAATCGCCCGGGCTGCCTGGCTGTGTCCCGTTCCTATGCTGGCTGTCAAAATAATAAACTTTCGTGGTTTGTCTGACATGGCAGTTCCCCTTTTCTCTACTCTTACCGATAAATTATATCATATGCCGGCAGGGGACGGGCGATTTTTATTTGAAAAGTTCGAAGGAAATAGGAAAGCGGAGCTTTTTTGGGTCTCTCCATTTCAGAAGTTTATTTTTATAATGCAATAAAAAAGTACCTCCGGAGAGGTACTTTTATTAATCGGTAATTACCGGCCGCCCAGATGTGCGTCGAACATGAAGAGCAGTCCTTCGCAGTCCTTTGCCTTTTCAAAGCCTGTCACGTTGTCGCGGGCATTGACTTCTTCTTCAATCTGTTCAGTAATGAACCACTGGAGGAATACTTCTGTTTCAATGTCCCCTTCTTCCCTTGCCAGTTTGAAGAGGTTTCTAATGGATTCAGAAACTGCTTCTTCGTGGGAAAGAGAATCTTTCGCTGCATCCAGGGGGTTGTCGTAATGTTTCTTGACACCTTCGATGGAGTCAAAGTCAACTACGCCGTCTCTGTCTTCCACGTAGGAAATGATTTTGAAAGCGTGTTCTCTTTCTTCTTCATACTGCTTGTCCAGCCATTTAGCATAGCCGTTCAGAGCCAGGTTCTTCATGTCGTGGGACATGGCGCGATATAAATAACCGGAAGCGAGTTCCATATTAATCTGTTCATTCAGTGCCTTTAAGAGTTTTTTGGATAATTTCATAAGAGTTTCTCCTTTGCTTCGTCTACACATAGGGAGGCCCACTATCGAACCTCTTCGATATTTATATTATAGCATAGACATTTATCGAAGTAAAGGCGGTTAAACATATTTTTTGCTTTGTGAAATAGGATGCCAAGAATTCTATGCTCTCCTAAGTCTATTTTTATCATTTGACATTAAGGATAAACGCCAGTGCTTTCCCCAAACACAATATAAAAAGCTCCCCTGAAAGGAGAGCTTTTTGGATACCGAAGGATTATAAATCTTCGTAGAGCGGATATTTTCTGCAGAGCGCTGCTACCCTGTCTGCGCAGGATGCTTTGATGGCTGCATCTTCGGGGTTCTTCACCACAGTAGCAATGATGTCTGCCACTTCCTTGAAGTCCTCTTCCTTGAGACCTCTGGTGGTGAGGGCCGGAGAACCGAGGCGGATGCCGCTGGTAACGAAGGGAGAAAGGGTTTCGAAGGGGATGGTGTTCCTGTTGGCGGTAATGCCGATTTCATCCAGTACGGTCTGGGCTACTTTGCCGGTGATGCCGATGGCTTTCATATCGGCCAGAAGGACGTGGGTATCGGTGCCGCCGGAAACAACGCGGATGCCCTGTTTCTGCAGTTCATCGGAGAGAACTTTTTCATTTTTCTTAATCTGCTTTGCGTACTGTTTGAAGTCGTCGGAGAGGTCTTCGCCGAAGGCTACGGCTTTAGCTGCAATGACGTGCATCAGCGGGCCGCCCTGCATGCCGGGGAATACGGCCTTATCGATGGCTTTGGCATATTTTTCACGGCACATGATAATGCCGCCTCTAGGTCCGCGGAGGGTCTTGTGGGTGGTGGTGGTGACGATGTCTGCATAGGGCACAGGGCTTGGATATTCGCCGCCCGCTACAAGGCCGGCAAAGTGTGCCATATCCACCATGAAGAGGGCTCCCACTTCGTGGGCAATGGCTGCCATTCTTTCAAAGTCGATAATTCTGGAGTAGGCGCTGGTGCCGCCGATGATGAGTTTCGGCTGTACTTCTTTCGCGATTTTTTCCATGGCTTCATAGTCCAGGAGTTCGTCGTCTTTACGGACGCCGTAGGGAACTACGTTGAAGTAGTTGCCGGAAATATTGACCGGGCTGCCGTGGGACAGGTGGCCGCCGTCTGTGAGGTTCATGCCCATCATGGTGTCTCCCGGTTTGAGGAGGCCGTAGTATACAGCAAAGTTCGCCTGGGATCCGGAATGGGGCTGTACGTTGACATGTTCAGCGCCGAAAAGTTCCTTCGCCCTGTCAATGGCCAGCTGTTCTACCTTGTCTACGAATTCGCATCCGCCGTAGTATCTCTTGCCCGGATAGCCTTCGGCGTATTTATTGGTGAGCACGCTGCCCTGGGCTTCCATGACTGCGTAGCTTACGATATTTTCAGAAGCAATCATTTCCAGCTTGTTTCTCTGTCTGTTCAATTCTTCCTGGATGGCTTCATACACCGGTTTGTCGTCTTTTAAATGATTCATAGAATAAACTCCCTTCCTTGCAACCTGCCGTTTTCAAACGGCGAACTCCCAAATCTATAGATAGCTGAAATTTTTCAGATATCAACGGTTTTATTGTACCATACCCATGGCACACCATGAAATAAAAAGAGGCTTAAAACAGGGATATGCTCCCCGTTTCAAACCTCTTCATTGAGTCTTCTGCTGTCTTATGAAATTATATCAGAAAGCGCCCTTGTTGTCATCTTTTTCATAACGGGCCCTTTCGCCGCCGATGAGGGGCGGTCTGGTGCGGGCGCCGGTGACAATGGCCTCCCCTATTCGGTTATGGGTAAGATGCACCGGCACGGCCACCCGTTTCAGGTGCATGCCTATCATGGTAAGACCGATGTCCAGTCCCCCGTCGGCCCTGATTTCCTCTACCGCCACCGGATCCTTGAAATGGTAGTAGGCGTTGGTGGCAAAGGCACCGCCGCCATGGAGCCAGGGCACTACAGTGACGATTTCGTAGCCATACTTTTCCGCCGTCTCCCTTTCCATGATGAGGGCACGGTTCAGATGCTCGCAGCACTGAAAAGCCAGAGAAAAGCCATTCTTTTCAGCAATGGCCATCAGCGTTTCCACCACCGCCGTGCCCACTTCATAGGAACTGTCTTTCCCAATGCGGCCGCCACGGATTTCACTGGAGGACCCTCCGATAACGATAAGACTTCCCTTTTTGAAATGGGAAACTTCCAGAAGCTCCTCAAAGGCCTCAGCCGCTTCTTTCTTCAATTCTTCATACATGGGACTCATCTTCTTCTATTTTGGCAATCTTGCCGATTCTTCTGGCATGACGGCCGCCCTCAAAGGGGGTCTTAAGGAATTCATCAAGAATAAACTCCGCCAGCCCCGGCCCAATGACCCGGGCACCCATGGTGATGACATTCGCATCATTATGGGCCCTGGTGAAATGGGCAGAGAAAGTGTCGCCGCAGAGAGCCGCGCGGATCCCCTTCATCTTGTTTGCCGCAATGCACATGCCGATACCGGTACCGCAGATGAGGCAGGCATAGGTCACTTCCCCCTTCTGCACCAGTCGGCAGGCCTTCTCAGCAAAATCCGGATAGTCGCAGGACTCCGTGGAATCGGTGCCGCAGTCAATATACTCAATCTTCTCTTCGTCCAGATGTTTCTTCAAAGACGCTTTCAGTTCAAATCCGCCATGATCACTGGCAATGGCAATCTTCATTGGACTCATCCTTTCCATAAACAATGGAAACTATCAACAGAATCAGTATACATCATGATAGAAGGGAATGTAAAGGAAAAAGGGCCCCTTGGCGGCCCATGTTCAGAGGTTTCAAAGAAAAAGGGGTGCGGCTTCGCCGCAGGTTGTGTAGAAGGGTTATGTTCACTGCCGCTCAGGGGGCGAGGGTTGTGGCAGCGGCTCCGCCGCAGTATTTAGCCTCCTTCCTAAGGAAGGAGGTGTCGCCGCAGGCGACGGAGGATAGGGGCGTCAATTTTGAAAATGACTCAGTAGGAAAAGTGGACAAGCCGATTGGTAAAACGAAAGGTTCCCCGGTTATAGCCCCAACCACACACCCCAAAATAAAAAAAGCACTCCCGAAGGAATGCTGTTTTTATTTCATGCTGTTACCAGAAATACACCAGTGCGAAGGCGGCCACGAAGAAGCGGTAAATGGCAAAGCCGGTCAATGTGGAGGTATTCAGGAATTTCAGGAACCAGAGGATGGAGGCGTAGGCCACTACGAAGGCAGTGACGAAACCTACTGCCAGGACGCCGAAGTCACCCATGGAGAGGCTGCCGATAACCTTCAGGAGGTCGTAGAAGCAGGCCAGGAACATGAGGGGCACCGCCATGATGAAGGTGAAGTCAGCGCCTGCTTTTCTGGAAATGCCAAGGAGAAGGCTGCCGGCAATGGTGCTGCCGCTCCGAGAGAAGCCTGGCCAGAGGGAGAGACACTGGAAGAGGCCGATGATAAAAGCCTGTTTCGTGGAAATTTTATCCACATCGGTAATGGCGAATTCCTTTCCCTTTCTCATCTTTTCCGCCACAATCATGAAGATGCCGCCAAGCACCAGACCGATGATGACGGTGGTGGGGCTGAAGAGGTGATGTTTGATGAAGCCATGGAATAAGAGGCCCATCAGGCAGGCAGGAAACATGGCAATGCAGATATTGAATACAGAGGGCCCTTTCCTGCGGAACCAGTGATGGGTATTCAGGATATAGGTAAATTTTTCATGGTACACCACCAGCACCGAAAGGATGGCACCAAGCTGGATAAATACGTCGAAAAGGTCTGCCAGGGTCCCTTCAAAGCCCAGCATATGGCCTATAATAATCATATGGCCTGTGGAGGAAACCGGAATGTATTCCGTAAGCCCTTCTACAATGCCAACAACTAAAGCACAGAAATATTCGTACACGTTAACACCTCAAGCGGTTCATGACTTCGTGGGATTCATGGCACTGACAATGCCTTCCACCTTGTTTTTTGAAAAATTAATAATGAGCACATCACTTTTCCCTTTGGAAAAATAGATGTAAGACGTCTTGGGTTCACTGCCGGACACATTCATTTCCACCCGGTGCGGTTTCCCGTAGAGCAGATCCACCGTGGACACATCATCCCCCAGCGACAGGCCCCGGGACGTGACCATGCGGTTATCCGTGAGGAAAAGGGCGGAAATCAGGGAACTCTTCACCGTGAGACGGACGGCATAACCGGAGAAATAGAGAATTTCTTCCTTGGGATTGGCCATCTTCTTCTCCCATTCTTCAAAGGAATGGGCCTTGAAGGTGCTGGCCAGCTCATAGCCCGCCACCTTGAAATCCCGGTCTCCCAGGTACTGCTTTCCCTCACCGTCGTTATAGGAGAAATCGTCCTTTTTCACAGGAGATGTGAGCTGGCGGATACGGATAGAAGACACCTTATCCCCTTTCATAGAAAAATCCATTTCCTCATGAGAAAGTCCATAGCGGAAATGAAACATTTTCCCATCTCCGTCCCAAAGCACCTCGAGAGGTCTGCCATAGCTCCTGAGCACATCCTCCCGGCTGCTCCCCACACCTATATCCCGGGGCGTCTTAAAAGACGTGCCGGTGACCAGAATATCCGAAACCCCTTTTCCAGGAAATTTAAAATCCTCCGGCAGGTCGGAGCGATGGGAATAGGAAAGAAGAAACGGCGTCGTCCTCTTCACCGTCATATCTTTGAAGATATAGGAATCGGTAATATTCTCATGAAGTACCTTTTCCGCAGGTCCCAGGACGGATGGAAGATTGGAAATAGAATCTCCCAGAGACACCCCGCCTACGGAGAAATCAGCTGCAGAAAGGGGCTTTTCCGAAATCTCCGCAAGCTTCACCGGCTTTTCCTGCGCCTTATCCTTAGGAGAAGCAGCATCCTTCTTCACAGAATCCCCCTCTCCCCTTTCGGTCTGGGCAGAGGCAGCAGGAGCCGTATCGGTTCCCTGGGCATAAACAGAAAAACCAAAGGCACTGCAGGCAGAAACACAAATGGCCAGCAGCGCCGCCTTCATCCTATATCTCATGGGCAGTCTCCTTTTTGAACACAGCATAAAAGTACCCGGACGTAGGGGTACTAGTTTATTATGATGGTCTAAGCCTGTTCTGTCAAGGGGATACGGCTGGGGCGCTGAGGGTTCAAAAGGTTCAAAAGTGAAAGTTCTTAAGATTGCCCGCCTTCCAGGCCGGAGGGTTCGGAGGTTTGACAGCGCTAACGGTCAGTCGATTAAAAGGAAGGCCCTTTTATGGGCAGGCTATGGGCCAACTTCGACTGACTTGCACATTCTCTGCAGAATGTGCACAGCCTGAGGGTTGTGGTGACCATTGGACACGCCTGCGGCGTGAAGGTTCAGAGGGTTCAAAAGGATCAGAGGGTTCAAAAGGTTCACAGGGTTCAGAGGGTGTGGTATCGCCCATGGAACCACTACGTGGCAGGGTTCAGGGGGTTCAGAAGGTTCAAAGGGTTCAGAGGGGGAAGGTATCGCCGCTTCACGGCGATGAATATGAAGTCAGCGTTACGGTACTGCCTTCCCGCCCTCATCGTCATCCTGAGCGAAGCGAAGGATCTCGGTAAAAGCCGTTAGTATAGCAGCTGTTGCTAAATACCAGTCGGCGGGAAGGCCGCCGATTGGCAGTCACCCCAGAATCTTTCGGTGTTCCTCAGAGCTTCGCCCAGCTCCTTTCTGAGAAAGGAGCCTGCGTTACGTGCTTCCCTTCCCGCCCTCATCGTCATTCTAAACATGACGGCAAGTTAGCCACCTTTAGGGAAGCACTGATTAATTCGCAGAATCGAATTTCATAAGTATTTTTATCCAATGCTTTGTCATAAGTCTCCTTAAATAGCTTGCTATTCGCGTCGACTTATTCCTCGCATTGAATAAAAATACAAGAATGAAATCCGATAACGATTTAATCAGCGCTTCCCTGGTGTCTTTTTTCCCCTTTTGGTGCCTCTTTTCCCCCGCCCGCAAGGGCGGTTGTAAAGGTTTTATCTATACTGGCGCCTTCAATTATTTAAAAGGCGCCACAGCCACCCTTTGAACCTTCTGAACCCGGGCTGCGAAGCAGCCCCTGTCCACATAAAAAAGCCCCGCCTTCAGGCGGGGCTTTCCCTCAGTCTTTTCTGTATTTATCCACGAAATGGCCGATCCGTTTCAGCGCTTCCGCCAGGTTTTCGCGGCTGGCGGCATAGGAGATGCGGATATGGTTCTTTCCCTGAGGGCCGAAGCAGGTGCCCGGGACTACGCCTACTTTTTCTTCCTTCAGCAGACGGTCGGCGAATTCTTCATCGTCCATGCCGGTGATGCTGATGTCCGGGAAGATGTAGAAGGCGCCTTTGGGCTTGAATACGGAAAGTCCGATTTTCTTCAATCCATCATACACCATTTCCCTGCGGGCGGCGTATTCATTGTACATGGCCTTCACGTCTTCGTCGCAGTACCTAAGGGCAGCAATGGCACCATACTGGCTGGTGACGCTGGCGCAGAGGATTTCATACTGGTGGACCTTGTAAATCTGTTCCATGATTTCACGGGGTCCGCAGATATAGCCGATTCGAAGGCCCGTCATGGCATAGGATTTAGAGAAACCGTTCATGGTGAGGGTTCTTTCCTTCATGCCGGGGAGGGATGCAAAGCAGGTGTGGGTGCCTTCGTAGGTGAGATCGCAGTAGATTTCATCGGAAATCACCACCAGGTCATGCTTTTCTGCAAAGGCAGCAATCTTTTCCAGAGATTCCCTGTCCATAACGGTGCCGGTGGGGTTATTCGGATAGCCGATGAGGATGGCCTTGGTCTTTGGGGTGACTTTCTTTTCCAGTTCCTCCACAGTAAGCTTGAACTCATCTTTTCCGTAGGTTGGAACCAGAACCGGATTGCCCCGGGCAATGGATACACAGGCAGGATAAGCCAGGTAAGCAGGGTCCGGGATAAGCACTTCATCTCCCGGATTCAGGAGAGTTGTCATGACGAGACCGATGGCTTCGGAAACGCCTACGGTGACCATGATTTCATCCACCGGATCATAGTCCACATGGTAGCGGTTATGGAAGAGTTTTCCGATTTCCTTGCGGAGTTCCGGAAGACCCCAGTTGGAAGTATAGGAAGTTTCCTTCCGTTTCAGACTTTCAATGCAGGCGTCAATGACCTTGTCCGGCGCCGAATAGTCCGGTTCCCCTACGCCCAGGGAAATCACGTCCTTCATGGTGCTGGCCAGATCGAAGAATTTGCGGATACCCGAAAAAGGTACCGCTTTAATATTGGATGCCACTTTTTCATCCCAATTGATCATAGATAATCTCCTTCATAATGAAATATGTAAGCAGCGAAATAAGGTTTACTTGGTCTCCGCCACTTTCTTTCCCAGTTCCTCGCATTTTTTCAGCGATGGTTCATCGGGATACCCGTAGGCCAGCAGAGGCTGGGCCGGGAATGAAGCACCGGCAAAATGAAGCTCATTGTACCAGGAATTCAGCCAGGCCCCCCGGCTCCATCCGCAGGAGCCGAAAATGCCCATAATTTTTCCTTTGAGGTAGGGCTTCAGCTTATTGCAGAAAGGCTTCATCTGGGCCTCCTCAATCACTTCCACTCCCCAGGCACTGCAGCCCAGGATGATATGATGGTATGTATTTCCGATTTCCACAGGATCCACATCAGAAACCGGTGCCAGAAGCACCTCGGCGCCGGTGCTCTTCGCACCAACCGCCACGGCCTCCGCCATGGCTTCTGTATTTCCTGTAGCGGAATAATAAATGACAGCCACTTTTTCTGCCATATTGGCCTCCTTTTGTTAACAGCGCCTTTGGCGCCGGGGATTCTAAAGATTGACGGGGTAATGGAGCCGCTTCGCGGCTCGGGTTAAGAGGAGAAGGGGGGCCGCCCCTGCGGGGCTGGAGGTTATGGCCGCCTTCGGCGGCAGGTTGTGTAGAAAGGAGCGGGAATAGGGTTCAAAAGGTTCAAAGGGTTCAGAAGGTTCAGAGGGTGGTGGATTGCCCTGCGGGCAATGCTTATAAAGTCAGCGTTACGGGATTGCCTTCCCGCCTCCAACTTGTCATTCTGAACGAAGTGAAGAATCTTGGTACCCGAAGCATATGAGGCAATCGGTAATAAATAACAGTCGGCGGGAAGGCTATTCTATGATTTTCTTTGGCTTCGTACGTTACGAATAACATTCCAGTGATTAGCCACCTCTGGTGGCTTTCCCCCTTTTGGTGCCTACGGCACCACCTTTCCCCCGCTGTGCGGGGGCACAACAACCCGTGCTTTGCTTAGAGCAATTTATGAGAATACAGCTTCGCAGAGCTTTGTTGTCCCACCGCCTGCGGGGGGAAGGTGGTGGCGAAGCCACCAAAGGGGGCTGCTTTTCCCACGCCCGCCAGGGCGGTTGTACGGTTTTCTATAAATTGGCGCCTTCAATTATTTAAAAGGCGCCCACCAAAACCCTCAGCGGCGAAGCCGCTGTCAAACTTAAGAACCTTCGGGGCGAAAGCCCCGTCAAACCTCAGAACCCTCACGGCCGCAGGCCGTGTCCACTATCCATAACTCCTAAAAAAAGAAGCGTCCTTAAAAAAGAACGCTCTTTTCCTCTCTGAAATTATGCTTTAGCTACAGTTTCGCCCAGTTTCTTGCATGCTTCCAGTGCATCATCGTCCGGATAGCTGTATGCTTTAACGGGATCAGCAGCCAGCTGGATGCCTGCTTCGTCGAAACGTTTTTTCCAGTTTTCAATCCAGTCGCCCTGGTTCCATGCGTAGGAACCGAAGATGGCTACCACTTTGCCCTTGAGCTGGGGAAGCAGTTCTTCGAAGAAAGGTTCGAATTCATATTCTTCCAGTTCTTCGTTGCCCATAGCGGGGCAGCCAAGGATGATGTGGTCAAAGGCAGCCACGTCGGAAGCGGATGTGTCGCTTACGAAGGAAAGAGTGGTTTCTGCGCCTGCAGCCTTTGCACCTTCTTCTACAGCCTGAGCCATAGCTTCTGTGTTACCGGAACCGGACCAATATACAATTGCAACTTTTGCCATTTTGAATTTCCTCCTATCAATATCAATTGATAAAATGCCTTACTCTTCTATCTTACTGATTCAAAGGCTCCTTGTCAATTTATAAAAGTAATTATTCCCATTCGGAAAGGGATGTCCCCTTTCGGGAAAGGTCGAGGAGATTCACCTTCTGCGGGAATTTCCTCTTCAGCACCATTTTCCTCACGGCGTCGGTAATATCTCCCCTGTCACCGTCGGTATTAAAGATGCCCAGAGTGGTGAAGTAGCCGTCGCACTGGAGAATGATTGTGTAGGCTTCGTTGTAGACGATACCCTGCTCCTTGGTTTTCACCTTCACAAAACCTTCCCATCTGGGATGTTTACTGTCATTAATTTTCTTCAACGGTGTTTCCCCGTCAAAGACGGCGCCCTGGGATATAAGCTGTCCGTTTAGCCAGCCGGCGATGATGTCCATCTGGGCCTCGGGTTTATCATCCTTGTGCCTGAATTCTCCGATATCCTGCAGGAAGGGGATGCCCGCTTCATGGGACATGGCCCAGCCGTAGGAGAAATCGGGGCCGTTCTTCCAGGTCATGGTGTAGTACTGGCTGTCGGACAGACCTTTCCGGATAAAGAACCGTTTGGTGCCTCCATCCTTCATAAAGGGAAGGGCAGTCTGGGCACCTTTGGCATAGGTAATGCCCTTGGGGATTTCCATGGTACCGATGCCGGAGAGGGTAAGCTTATCCGCCGCTGAAACGTTCATGGCTCCGGATAGAAGGAGGCCCGCCGCCAGAAGCGCCGTTAAACATGCTGTCCTCATGGCTTACGCCTTCGCCTGTTTCTTCTGCAGCTTGGCCCAGGTATCACGGAGTCCCACGATGCGGTTGCATACCAGATGGTCCTTGGTGGTATCCTGGTCAATGATGAAATAGCCCTTGCGGAGGAACTGGAAGCGGCTGCCCACGGGGTATTCCTTAATAGCCGGTTCCACCTTGCTCTTCATGACAGTAAGGGAGTTAGTATTGATTTTTTCCATGAAATCCCGGCCGTCTTCCTTGTCATCCGGGGGAATGAGATAGTCGTAGAGCCTTGTCTCCACGTCCACGGCGGTGTCAGCACATACCCAGTGGAGGGTGCCCTTCACCTTACGGTCGGCGCCGGGAGTGCCGCTTCTGGTATCAAAGTCCACGGTGCAGTGGATTTCTTTAATATTTCCTTCTTCGTCCTTCACCAGGTCTTCACATTTCACAATGTAGGCGCCTTTGAGACGGACTTCCTTACCCGGAGTCATGCGGAAGAATTTATGGGCCGGATGTTCCATGAAATCTTCTCTTTCAATGTAGAGATTCCGGCCGAAGGGAACCTCACGGCTGCCCATGGATTCATCTTCCGGATTGTTTTCCAGTGTCATATATTCGATTTTGTCTTCCGGATAGTTGGTAAGAACCACCTTCACCGGGTCGATGACAGCCATAATGCGGGGTGCCTTGGCTTTCAAATCTTCCCGGATGCAGTATTCCAAAAGGGAAATATCCACCACGCTGTCCGCCTTGGCTACGCCAATGAGGTCACAGAAATGGCGGAGGGATTCCGGAGTGTAGCCTCTTCTCCTGATGCCGCAGATGGTGGGCATACGGGGGTCATCCCAACCGGATACAAGGCCTGCTTCCACCATTTTACGGAGTTTTCTCTTACTGGTAATCATGGTGGTCACATTTAGGCGGGCAAATTCGATCTGCCGCGGTTTTTCTTTGCCATCAAAGGCCTGGAGGCACCAGTTATAAAGAGGTCTTCTTTCTTCAAATTCCAGGGTGCAGATGGAATGGGTAATGCCTTCCAGTGCATCGGAAAGGGGATGGGCAAAATCATAGAGCGGATAAATGCACCATTTATCGCCTGTCCTGTGGTGAGTGGCGCGAAGAATACGGTAAATAACCGGATCCCTCATGACAAGGTTCGGGGAAGCCATGTCGATTTTAGCACGGAGGCATTTTTCTCCATCCTTATACTTTCCTTCCTTCATTTCCTGGAAGAGCTTCAGATTTTCTTCTACCGAACGGTTTCTCCAGGGACTTTCCTTCCCCGGATGTTCCAGATCGCCGCGGGTGTTGTGGATTTCCTCGCTGCTCTGGTCATCCACATAGGCCAGACCCATGCGAATCAGCTTGCAGGCAAATTCATAAAGTTCAGGGAAATAGTCGGAAGCGAAATGGACCGGTTCCTTCCACTTGAATCCCAGCCATTTCACATCATTCAGGATGGAATCCACAAATTCCTGGTTTTCCTTGGTGGGGTTCGTATCATCGAAACGCACATTGGTGGCACCATGATACTTTTCGCCCAGTCCGAAATTCAGGCAGATGCTCTTCACATGACCGATGTGAAGATAGCCGTTCGGTTCCGGAGGGAAACGGGTGAGCACCCTTCCATTGGCATAGACGTTGTTCTCTATGTCTTTATTTATTTCCGCTTCAATAAAATTAGCGGCTTCTCTTTTTTCTTCCATAGAAATCTCCTCCATTTCATTTTTATCATGGATATTTGTTTTATTATACAATATCTGCCGCTCCATTTCTATTTCGTAAGGTCAAAGCAGTAAAAAAAGGCTGTGAAAAAATAACTTCCATTTTTTCACAGCCCTTCTCGTTTACATCCTTTATTTCACCGTATTCTTCAATGTACCGATGGGATCAATGGTAATTTCCACCACGTCCCCCTTTTTCAGGAACTGAGGCGGATTCATGCCCATGCCTACCCCCTGGGGCGTGCCGGTAGCAATCACATCGCCCGGAAGGAGAGTCATGCCGTCGGAAAGTACCTCAATGAGCTTGGGGATGGAGAAAATCAAATCATTGGTGGAGCCTTCCTGCCGAAGGTGACCGTTCACCCTGGTGTAAATGGTAAAGGGCACCGGCCAGTCCCCCACCATCACCGTAGGTCCCATGGGGCAGAAGGTATCAAGACTCTTACCCTTGAACCACTGCACATGCTTCTTCTGCAGATCCCGGGCCGTCACATCATTAATAATGGTATAGCCATACACATACTTCATGGCATCTTCCGCTGCCACATTGGTACAGCGCTTGCCGATAATCACGCCCAGCTCCCCTTCATAGTCCACTTCCTTCGTGGTAGCCGGATGACTGTCAATTTCTTCATCGGGCCCGATGACAGACGTGGTGGCCTTCGTAAAGAAAATGGGGATGGTGGGATTTTTGGCGTTCACATTCTGGTCAAACTCCTTCACGTGGGCCTGGTAATTCTTCCCTACGCAAAGGATATTGCGCCGAGGATAAAAAGGAACCTCCAGCCGCACATCATGCATGGAAATGGGCGCAATGGATTTATCCTTCTCATTCATTTCCAAAGCTTTCGCCAGATTCAAAAGCCCTTCCTCGCCGGACTCGATAAACTCCTCCATGGTTTCCCCCAGAGGAATGAAATAGGTCTCTTCCAGATCCTCGGCGGAATAAATGGAAACCCCGTCGGAAGCCAAGACGCCCCACTGGCGCTGGCCATTGTAATTATAAGAAACAAGTCTCTGCATGGTATACCTTCTTTCTATTGGTGATTATGGACATTATATCATGAACCGCCTATGACGCGGAAGGTTCAGATGGGAAGGGGTTCAAAGGGTTCAGAGGGTGGTGGTGGGCGCCTTCAAAAATGAAGGGGCCCAGTTTGGATAAAACCTTTACAATCGCCCTTTCGGGCGGGGGAAAACAGGCCAAACTCGCTTCGCTCGTTAGGAAAAGAGACCCCTTTGGTGGCGTAAGGCACCAAAGGGGGAAAAGCCACCAGAGATGGCTAACTCACCGCCATGTTTAGAGTGATTTATGTAACAGGAAGCAATCCCGTAACGCTGACTTCATACTCATCGCCGCGTAGCGGCGATACCACACACTCTGAACCTTTTGAACCCTTTGACCCCTCACGCCCGCAAGGGCGTGTCCCCACTAAGTTGTCCCCTTCCTATGGGTCATACACACCTTTACTCCTAAAAGGAGCTGAATCAGTCCGGCTGCCAGATACACTTCCCAGATGCCGAAGGCCATGGAAATGGCTGAGGAAAGCAGGGGGCCGCACATATTTCCAAACTGCTGGGCCGTATTGGACAGGCCGAAAATACGCCCACGGAAATCAGAAGGCGTATGCTCCACCAATGCCGCATTAATGGATGGATTGGCGCCGATGACGAAACATCCCACCAGGAACTGGCATATGCCAAATCCCCAGATGGAGTCAGGAATGGACTGGAGAATGGTGAAGACACCGGCAGAAAATAGAGTCAGCGCCATGGCATAGTAATAGCCCCTTTCCTGCCCGAATTTTCCCCAGAGGGTGGTAGTCAAAGCACCGGCAAAACCGCCGCTGGACATAATGAAGCCGGCGGTGAGCTCGATATTTCCTTCATGGTGCATGAGCTCTCCCACATAAAGAGAAGTCACCGGCTGTATCATCAGGAGAGTGGTCTGCAGGAAAAAGGTGAGAAGAAGAAGCTCCCGCAGGGACGGTGTACAGGCAACATAAGAAAGGTCCTGAGAAATCGAGGTTTTCTCCATTTTCTTATGGATAACAGTTGACTTCTTTTCCTTCACGAAAAGAATCACCGCTGCCGCCACAATCCAGAGGAAAAGAGCGGAAAGGAAAAAGGTATTCCGCATACCAAAAGCATGGGACAGGGCGCCGCCCATGAGAGGCCCTAAAATGCCTCCCACCACCAGGGAGGTCTGTGCCATGCCCAGAGTGCCGCCCAGCTTGTCTGATTCGGCGCTGTCGGAAATAATGGCCATGGAAGCAGCTACAAACCCATTGGCAAAGCCCTGAAATGCACGGGCTGCCATCAGATGATACTGGTTCTGGCAGAGACCGCAGAAAAGATAGGAAAAGCCCAGAAGCACCGCTGCCCGGACAGCCATCTTCTTCTTGCCGCCCAAATCAGCCAGTTTTCCCCAGATCGGCCCCATGATGCCGGCCACCAGGAAGCAGCTGGAAAAAACAAGGCCCGTCCAAAGGGATATTTCATTATCCGGTACCCCCATTTCCCCCAGATACAGAGGAAGAAATGGGATCACCATGGTGTAGCCGGAGGCAACCAGAAACATACTGGCCACCAGAGTGATGATGTTCTTATTGTAACTCAGAAACAGGCCTCCTTTCGTTGACACGCCCTGTGGCGCTGAGAATGTTGGTATTGCCATTGGAGCCGCTCTGCGGCTCGGGTTCAGAGGGGAAGGTTCTTAAGATTGACCGGCCTATGGCCGGAGGGTTCTTTGGTTTGACGACCCTATGGGTCGAGGGTTGTGGATTGCCCTACGGGCAATGAGTTTGTATGCCGCCTTCGGCGGCATCGCTGCCTGCCGGCAGCGAAAACCAAACAACCTCGCTTCGCTCGTGGAAATGCACCCCTATCCCCGCCTGCGGCGGTACTTCCCCCGGAGGGGGAAGTTTTAGCGGCGCTATGCTTTGCGCTGCTTAAGTTAGCACTAAGGTAATCATAGAGCAGACTTCCCCCTTCGGGGGAAGTGGTGGCGCCAGCCACCGATAGGGGTGCATTTCCAACGCCCGCAAGGGCGGTTGTAAAGGTTTTCTATAAACTGGCGGCGCAGGCGCCCACTAAACCCCTCAGCGGTGAAGCCGCTGTCAAACTTAAGCCCCTTTAGAACCCTCGGCTCGAAGGGCCGTCAACCCTCACGGCCGCAGGCCGTGTTCCCAGCCCCTTCCGGCTCAATCACCGGGCAGCCGATATTCCTTCCATCCATTTCATCCCGTCATCCATCATATTGGTGGTCACAAAATGCCCCAGAAAGGGATAGGTCACTCTTTCTGACTTACCTCCTGCCTTTACCAGTTCATCATAGAAGTGGGCCTGGGCCCTGGGGTCTATGGAGTTATCGCTGTCACCGTTGGTCATAAAGATGGGAACATTCTTGAGAGTATCCAGGTGATTAATAGGCGATTTCTTTTCGATTTCATCATAGAGGGGCCAGTCTTTTTCCACGTACATGCCAAAGCGTGCCTGAATAAAGAGATGGGTCATGAGCCAGTCGCCGGAGCCATTGAAGCAGACGATACCTTTCAGGTCTTGTCCATGGTTGCTTCCTATGCCCAGAACGGAAAGACCGCCCATGGAGTGGCCCAGGATGAAGGGCTTTTCGCTGAATCTTTCTTTGATATAGGATGAAAGGAAAGGAAATTCTTCCATATTCCGGAAAATGGTTTTCCAGAAAATATCATAATCTTCCTTTTGGTAGTAATCCGTAAGGGCTCCCCTTTCGCCATGATAGAGAGCTTCGGGAATGAAAACGGTATAGCCATTCACCGCCAGGATGGAGGCTTTGGTGATCTGGTATTCGGAGCGGCTGCTCCAGCCGTGGTAAAGAATGGCTGGCCTTCCCCTTTCTACCGGCGGATGCACTACGGTAACAGGAATGCCATGGATTTCCATCCTTTCAGTTTTCAGCTGGTTCATGATGCCCTCCTTTCAGTTCCGGGTGGAAATAGTCTGTCCATTTCCACCGGTTATGGAGCCAGAACCATTCTTCCGGATATTTTCGTATCCATCCTTCCAGCCGCACATTCACCTTGTCCGTAATGTTTTTGATGGCTTCTTTTTTCTTCAGCCCTTCGTCAGCCCGAATAGGCTCTCCGATAATAATTTCATAGTGCCAGGGCTTTGTTTCGTGAATGAAGGCGGTCATCACGGGAAGGCCGGTGAGGAGAGAAAAATGGGCGGGGCCTGTGGCGGTCAGTGTTTCCTGTCCAAGAAATGGCGACAGGATGCCTGTGTCGCCGGGGTCCTGGTCGCAGAGAAGGCCTACGAAGTAGCCCTGTTTCAGACGGCGGAGCATGTCTCTTACACCTGTTTTGTATTCCACCTTCTGGCCGGGCATGGAGCGGTACTCGCAGAGGAAACGATCGAAATCCTTGTTTTTCTGCTGCATGGCCACAGAAAGGAGAGGATAGCCGTAAAGAGCAAGGGCCGCCCCTTCCACTTCCCAGTTGCCGCAGTGGGTGGCGGCCAGGATACAGCCTTTCCCCTCTTCCTTCAGGGCGTCCAGTTTTTCCTTTCCCCTGATGGTGACATAGTCACTGATATTGTCTTTATTAAGAAGGGGAAAACGGAACATGGAAATACCCAGGGGTCCGAAGCGCAGCGATGCGCTTTTGGCAATCCGCTCCGCTTCCTTCCTGTCTTTCGTAATGCCAGCGCGGAGGATATTGTTCACTGCCAGTTTCTTTCTTTTCGGCGGAACGAAGGTCCAGAAAAAGGAGCCCAGGCCCCTTCCCATGGCTTCGGCGCCGGAGGGAGACAGATGGCAGGCCGCCCAGCCCAGCATTTTCAGTAATCTGTATGTTGCACCCATAACCAAACCTCTAAATGAAAAAAGAAAGAGGGCCGGGTCTTCTTGTCATAAAGACCCTGTCCCCCCTCCTGTAAATGAGTTGAATAACCACTTCATGTGAATAAACCGGTTATTTCTTTTCCGCTTCTTTCAGTTTCTTTTCCAGAAGACGGACTTTCTTCATCAGTTCCGGCAGATGGGAAATCATGACTTCCACCCTGCCCCACTGGGCGTGGGTGCGGGCAGGATATCCCATGTACACGCCCGGTTCCTTGATGTTTCCGATAACCCCTGTTTTGCCGCCAAGAATTACGTTGTCTGCAATCTTTACATGGCCGTTGATACCGGTCTGTCCTGCCAGAATGCAGTGGTTTCCGATGGTGGTGGATCCGGCTACGCCGGTCTGGGCGATAATGAAGCAGTCTTCCCCTACCTGCACATTATGTCCCAGGTGTACCAGGTTATCGATTTTCGTTCCCCGGCCTACCACGGTATCGTTCAAGGCACCGTTATCCACAGCAGTGCCGGCGCCCAGCTCGCAGTCATCGCCGATGACTGCCTTCCCCAGCTGGCGGATATGGTGATGATGACCCTTTTCATCGGTGGAGAAGCCAAAGCCCTGTCCCCCTACCACTGCATGGGCGCGAAGAACCACCCGGTCTCCGATCATTGTATTTTCATGAATGACGCATCCCGGATTAATTTCGCAGTCCTCACCTACCACCGCATTCTTTCCCACGTAGGTATAGGGGAAAATCACGGTGCGGTCCCCGATCCGGGCACCTTCATCGATAACAGCGTAGGGCATGATGCATACGTCTTTACCGATAACCGCCTTATCACTTACCACGGCGGTAGGATGGATACCGGAGGTATAGCGGCTTTCAGGATGGAAGAGGTCCACCAGCTCGCCGAAAGAACGCCTGCAGTCAGGCACCACGATGAGGTTTTTCGTGTAATGGGCGGGCAGTTCATCCACCAGGATGACTCCTGCCTTCATTTCTTCAATATGCTCTGCATAAATGCCGCGGGCAAAGGTAATATGGGAGGGACCTGCGCTTTCAGCGCTTCTTACATCATCGATTTCGACGGTGCTGTCCCCATAGAGCCTGCCGCCTACGACTTCTGCCAATTCACCTGCTGTTTTTTTCATATGTATCCTCACTTGGACTGGGAAGAAGCGGCTTTGGAAGCGCCTCCGTCAATTTTTGCCAGTACTTCGTCTGTAATGTCCACAGCACCGGCGGGTACGGACATTTTATTCATAACAATGCCGATGTTCTTTTCCTTGGCAATAATGCCTGCTTGGGACTGGATCATGGATTCGATCTGCTTCTGTTTGCTCTGGATGAAAATCATGCGCTCCTGCTGGGCGGACTGCACTTTTTTCTGCATGTCCTCGTCGGAAAGCCCCTTCTTGGAGTCCTCTGCCAGACGATTGCTGATTTCCTTGTCCTTATCGGTGATTTCCTGCTGGATTGCTTTAATCTTGGGGGACTGGTCTTCCAGTTTCTGGTAGTCCACCACCGCCACTTTATGCTCACTGCCGCAGCCGGTAATGACGGCGGCAAAGGCAATCATTCCTATGCAGGCCAGTTTTTTCAACGAAGCCTTATTCATTCTGTTCCTCCTGCTTATTTCTGTATATTCACAATGCGGCCTGCCAGGTCGCCGGTTACATCATCTGCGCTGATATTGGCCTTGTACTTGGAGAATATCATGTCCAGATTCTTCTCAGAAGCCAGCCTTGCCGCTTCCTGTTCAATATCCGCCATGATTTCCTTCTTTACAGCCGCCATCTGCTTCTGCTTATTATCAATGCGGGCCTGCCACTCATTATCCCATTCCGTGTGGTTTTCGGCAAAGCTTTCTTCTGCCTGGGAAATATCAGCCTGTCCTTCACTTTCAAGACGGTTCCTGATTTCCTCGGCGGTGGAAGCAGAATAGGCTTCCAGCTCGGACTGGGCCTTTGATTTAGCTTCCGCCATCTCTTTGACCTCATCTTCGCTCCACCCTGCGGTGTCCTCCTTTTCACGGGCCGTGCGAAGGTCCATGAGCTTGTGAAGTTCTTCCTTCACCTGCTCCTTTTCATCGCCGGTGACGCCAAGGACGGTGAGCTTCATCTGGAGATTGGCCATTTCCGCCCGTTCTTCAGGCGTCAGGGTTTCCAGGTTCATGGAACCTTTGGCGGCATGCTTTTTCTCGATGTCCCCATAGAGCTTCTTCAGCCCTTCATTGAGTTCATCCTCCCTGGCCTTCACCTTCGTTTTCAGCTCGTTTTCCGCTGCCGCCCGCCGGGCCGTATCAGCCAGGGCCGCATTGATTTTCTGCTGTTTGGAAGAAACCTCGATGAGTCTGTTCCGCTCTGTCTGGTACTGCTGCAGCATATGGTTATATTCAGTTTCCAGTTTGAAATACTCGCTGTATTTCGGGTGTGCCTTCACCAGTGTTTCCAGATCTGCCACGCCATAGTGCACTGCCGGCGGAGGGGGAGTTTCTTCCTTTTTCGTCCCGCAGCCGGAAAGCACCAGGGATAGGGCAGCCATAACGGAAACAGCAGCAGAGAGAAACCTGCGGTGCATCATCTCCGGCCTCCGTTATTTGCTCTGGGAGGCAGCGGAAGACTGGGACGCGGAGATGGATTTATTCAGCGCATCGGTCACTTCCTTGGTAATATCGGTGCCGCCATAAATGACAGCGGATTTGTCTACCACCAGGGAAAGGCCCTTCTTGGAGGCTACAGACTTCACAGCGCCGGTTACCTGGTCTTCCATGTCCTTTTCAATGGCAGTCCGTTTCTGGTTGAACTGCTGCTGCATGTCGTTGAACAGTTTTTCCTTGTCTGCATCGGACATACCGGCGGATTTAGCGTCGAAGTCCTTCTGCATTTCATCGGCGGTTTCCTTCATTTTCTGCTGGTAGTTCAAAGCCAACTGGCCATTGGAGGAAATCACTTCTCTCTGGTCCACCACGCCGATGTCAGAGGTAGGAGCAGCGTTAGCCGTATCCCCCATGGATACTACAGCCATTACTGCCACAGACGCAATAAATACACCTGCCAGGGCAAAGGAAAAAATCTTCACATTCTTCTTGTTTCCAAGAGTTGTCATCATAATAAATCCACTCCTTTATAAATTGGCAATGAGTCTCAGCCACTTGCCATCTTCATCATTATACACGTATTCCAGGGTAATGTAATTATGAATTTTGTAGGAAAATCCAAATTCATTTTCCCTCTTCTTGAAATCCCTGTCGTAACGCAGGGAAAATTTATTTCCAATAGGCACATTGCCAAAGATATGATTGGCGTTGTCCACGAAATCATACTTATAGCCCAGGTCCATGAAGGAGCCAAACTGATGGGAAAAGCCGCCATATACATTCCAGTCCATGGGGCCGGGATAGAAACGGGCTTCCCCAAACACAGTGCTGTGCCTCCCTATATAATGGCCCAGCATGCCTTCCACTGCCGTATTCTTGTCTCCGTCCCTGCCGGCATCCAGCCACACCTCCGTACGGATGACCCAATGGTCTGTCAGAGCGTTCACACGAAGCTCCGCCGTTTCACCGGAAATCAGGGTAGTATCGGTGGCAATACCGTACTTCTCTATGAAGGAATCCTTTTTCAGGATATCATTCATGTCAGAGGAAATTTTTTCGGAATGCCGGGTCACAAAGTCCACCGGAAGGCCGCGGAGGGCAGAAAGGGCGGTTTCCGTTTCTTCCGCCGCCCGAAGCATAAGAAGCCGGGGAATGGTGGTCTTTTCAAAGGTCAGCCTGCTGGAGCGGACGATTTTTCCCTGGGGAATGAGGTAAATTTTCACCTTCGTGTTTTCCCCGGACTCCACTTCAAAGTTAGCCTGGAATTCCGGAAGAATCTGGGAAAGGAGGTCCCTTCCTGCGGACTGGGAAACACTTTCCGCCCAGCCCACGGAATCCACCGGAAGGCCGATGAGCAGGTTATCCATGAGCGCCGGCACATCCGCCGTATCTGCTGCCACGTAGCGGGCAGCCTCCGGCGTAAGGCCGCCGTAGTCAATTTCCGTATCCACATGACGGATAATCTGTCCCACCGGCTGGAGGGTCACGTGAAGGGCCGTATCCCTGCCGTAGCTGACGGTAAGGTCCGATACCACATAACCGATGACCACCCGGTTGATAATGTCCGCCAGCACCTTGTTGTAGGCGCTGCTGTTCAGGGAAAAAAGGCTCTCTTCTTTTCCCACAAGCACCCTGTTTCCGATGGAGGAAATACTGGATATGACCCGTTTTTCCACCGCCGGCGGCAGGTCCCCTCCCACCGCAGACAGGGAAACATCCACCTTTTCAATAGGCGCTGCCTTCGCCGAAAAGGGAAGGAGAAAAGAAGAAACGAGCAGAAGAAATCCTGCCCGCATCATCTGTTTTTTCAGTAAGGAAGAAAACATAGTCCTCCTCCTCGAAATCAGAACTGGGTACCGAAGCTGAAGTGGAACTTATTCTGGTCGCCGTGGCCGTAGTCAAGGCGGATCGGTCCGATTGGTGTCTGGAGACGGAGGCCTACGCCCACTGCCCAGTTGAGGGAGTCATCGTCATCGTACCAGGGAATCTTGCCGGAGTCCAGGCTCCAAGTGCTGCCCACATCGGTGAAGAGTACGCCCTGTACCTTCTTCGCAATGGGGAAGCGGTATTCCAGGGTGCCGGCGTACATTTTCTTGCCTTTGAACTGATCGTCTTCGTAGCCGCGGAGGGTGTTGGAGCCGCCCAGGCTGAAGAGGTTGCCGTAGGAAACGTCACCGTCAATGTAGCCAGCCATGAGGCGGAGAGCCAGGATATGGCTGCTGCCAAGGTTCTTGTAGAAACGGCCTTCCGCAGTGAACTTGTAGAAGTCATAGTCCCCGCCCAGGCCATGGCCGCCCCACTGGGCTGCAAAGGAAAGCCTGTGGCCCTTGCTGGCGTTGAAGTAGTTATCGCGGTTATCGAATACATGGGTGAAGGTGAAGCTGTTGGTGGTACCGAAGTTGTCAAAAATAGCCTTATGCCATGCATCCTGCATGGCTTCAGCGGAATCATAGCCGTAGGACTTGTAATCCCTGAATTTATCATAGGCTGCGCCCTGCCAGTCAAATCCGTCATGGTCATCGTAGGATTCCTTGGAGGATTCGAAATTGAAGTAGTTGGTCCGATATTCATCGGTTACATGGCCCCAGGTGAGGTTCCAGCCTTTTCTTCTCTTATCGTATTCTGCGATTTCATGACCCTTGGCATCGTAGTCATCGTATTCGTAAATACGGTTGAAAATGGATGCGCCCAGGGAGTCGCCGTTATCGTTAATCCATGGATGGGTGTAGGAAATGGTGTAGTTCTTGCCGTCCCCTGCGCCGCCGAATTCCCAGTGGAAGTTCACCTTGTCGCCGGTGCCGCGGAAGTTGGTATCACCCAGTTCCACGATACCTACGGTGCCGTCGGAATCGGAGTAGCCGGCGCCTACGGTGACGATACCGGTTTTCTGTTCAATCACATCGATTTCGATGATTACATTATGTTCATTTTCCTTGCCCGGAAGAAGCTTCATGTTCACATCTTCGAAGTAGCCCAGGTTGTACAGTCTTTCCATGCTTCGGCTGGCCTGGAACTTGTTGAAGGGTTTGCCCTTCTTCAGCTTTAATTCGCGGGTAATGACCTTATCCCTTGTCTTATCATTACCTACCAGAACGATGTCTTCCACCACACCTTCGGAAATATCCACATGGAGGGTGCCGTCGGAGGAAACATTCACGGAAGGAATGGAAACGAGCATGTAGCCCTGTTTCAGGTACAGGTCTTCAATCTGCTTCAGTTTCTGGTTTACCAGGACGAAATTCAGCACGCTGTCCTGGGGAATATCCATAATGGATTTTAGGTAGTCGCTGGTGAATACGGTATTTCCTGTGAAAGCTACGTCATGGACGATAGGATTGGCTGCGAGCTGATAGGTAATGCCTACCCCTTCCGGAACCGGTGTGAAGGCAGGAGTAATCTGGGAGAATACGCCGGTGGAGCCCAGGGACGCCACATCATTTCTGACCCCTTCTTCTGTGACCTGGGTGCCGGGCTTGCTCTGTACCAGAGGAGAAAGTTTTGTTTTGACCTCTTCCGGGATACCGGAGAAATCAACGGATGTAATGGTTTTCCCCACCTGCGCCTCAATGGCTTCATCGTCTGCCTTGGACAGGTAGAGGGATGCATCCCCTACGGCCACGGTCTGCTGAGACTGCTGGACTGCTACGGAAGATTCGGTTTTATTATCTGCCGTTTCATCAGTAATCTGTCCTGCGCCTGCCTGCTGACCGGTTTTCACGTTAATCATGGCGCTCTGGGTCATCCCGCCCTGGCTGCTGCCTGCCATATCCGGTGCATCTGCAAAGGCAGTCCATCCGGAAAGGGACAGCAGAACAGCGGAAAGAAGCACGATTTTTCTGCTTTTAGATGTAATCATAAATTCCTCCTCAGTATTTATAGAGTAGTAAGAGTTTTCTTAATTTATATCAGAGGCCGAGCAACGGTTTTCTTTATGAAATCGATGCTGTTTCAGGCCTGGCCCCTAAGGGCCCGGCCCGCTTCTCCAACAACACTTTGAATTTCCTTATCCGAAAGGGCCGGTCTTGGCGCTGCCTGCGGGGCAGGCGTACTTCTCACAGCCGGTGCTTCCACTGGAGAAACAGGAGCGGCCTCTTTTACCGGAGCGCTGTAGGAAGGCACCGGTGCAGCTTCCACCGTCTCCGGGGAAATAGAAGCGGACAGGCTCTTATCCTCGCCTGCAGGAACGGTGATTTCCGTTTCCTCCTTTGCCTGAGCCGGTGATTCATTAATCACAATCTGCACCGGGCTTCCCGGTTCTTCCGCTTTAGGCTCCATAAGGCTCCAGAAAGCATTCACACCAAGGAAAATGGCAAAGGCGGCACCCATGGCAGCTCCCCGCATCATCCAGCGGCGGACTTTGGAATTTTTATGAGTTTCATTCAGGCGCTGCATCTCAGCCTGCGCCATGATGAGATTGATTTCTCCGGTGATTTCTTTATGGCTGCTGTAGGAATGTTCCGCTTTTTCAAGCCATTTCCTTACAGCCTGCACCCGTTTCAGTTTATCTCCTGACATAATACCTCCCTGTCAGGGAAACCGGGAATACGATTTCCCCTTTACTCCATAATCAACAAAGGAGAAGTATAAAAGAACATCAGTAAATAATCATAAATCTGACTGTATCGCCTTTTCTCTTAATCAATCGCTCATTTTCACCTATATTACACTATTTTCTGTCATGAATCAATTTGGAAAGCATACCCCGTAGACGGCGGATGCCTCTTTTTTCCAAACGATACACATAGGCGGTGCTCACATCCATGGCATTAGCGGTTTCCGCCGCAGTCTGCTCGTTCAGATATACCCGGCGTATGACGTCCTGTTCCTTCAGGGGAAGCCTTGACACCGCATGGCTCACGGCCATATTGAGCACGCTTTTATCGGCGGATTCAAAGGCCGTATCAGGAATGGCTTCTGTGAGGAAGACCTTTTCCTCTTCCCCGTCTTCCAGAAGCACTTCCGCCCCATTTTTACGGAGGAAATTCAGCATACGTCCCCGTACCCGGTGAAGGGCATAGAGGGAAAAAGCAACGCCCAGAGATGGATCATACCGCTCCACCGCCTCCATGAGGCCTACGGTGCCTTCCTGGATGAGGTCCAGCGTCACCGCTTCCTGCAGGCCGTATTTCATGGCCTCCCGGAAAACCAGGGGCTGGTAATGTTCGATGAGCGACTGCCTGGCCTCCAGAAGGTCCTTTTCCTTATACTGTTTCCACAGTTCTTCTTCCTCCTCCCGCGAAAGCTTAGTCAGCGTGGCAAGGAAGGATTTGTATTCTTCCAGCATCTATATCTCCTAGAATTTGAAACTCCAGTCTGTTCCTACATAACTGTCATGGTTACTATTATACCACGAAGAAAGGCCTACCCGCGAGTTCAAATCATAATGGGCACCGATACTCTTTTCATCGTTATTCATGCCCATGGTAGCGGTAAGCATGAAATCATTGAAAATGTACTTGCCGATTTTGATGTAGTAATAGCTGTCGTTATTATCATCCATATTGTCATAGTAGTCCGTAAGGCTGGAGGTAATGGAAATCTGGTCCAGTCCGATCTTGTCCTGCAGGAAATCCTGAATTCCGTTGCCGAAAAGCATGGTCAGTCCCGCATTGAAGAGGGCCCCTTCCATGGCACCGTTGTTATCCTTGGCATCCGGGCTCTGGTGGAGGGTAAGCAGCATGAGAATCTGCGTATCGTTCAGCGCCGGTTCGCTGTGGAAGGTGGTCTTCATATTGCCGGGCGGGCCGTCCAGCTCTGCAGTAACAGCATAATGGCCTACTTTGGTGAAAGCCTTGGCATGAACATCGGGGAGAAGATTTCCCGGTTCGCCGCTCCAGCTGGCATTAGCTTCATTCATCTTGAATTCGGTGGTGTTGATTTTCACAGTGCCCTTCTCCGCATTCACACGGCCGGTAACAAAAGGCGCAGAAACGGGACCTCTGATGGCCAGATTTCCTTTCACCATCATGTCATAGAGGGCGCTGTTGTACAGGCGCACATTATTTCCAATGGTCACATCAATCTTAGCCAGCATATCCAGAGAGGTGCCGCCGGAATCGCCCAGGAGGGTAAAGGGAATATCCACCACCGCATTATCCGCCTTCAGGGTGCCGGAAATACCGGGTTTCTCAAACCTTTCGATTTCGCCGAAGGTAAAGTCCCCGTCCAGGGCTCCTTTATAATAGGTGGAATTAATGGAAGGGGTATGGATATGAAGTTCCCCTTTATAATTTCCAATCTTCATATGGTCCCAGGAAACGTCGCCGTTCACCGTAAGGCTGCCGCCGCCAAAAGCAGCGCTTCCTTCCAGATGGGATTCATTACCGGAGAAGGACAGGTTCATGTTAATAGGAGAAATGGCTTCATTCATGGTCATCAGGGACAGAGAGCCATCCTTTACATTAATGCCGCCCAGAAGGAGTGGATTGTCATAGCTCCCCGCCACGGTTACATGGCCGTGGATAGGTCCGCTGGCTGCCGTAACGGGCTTGAAGAAAATGGCCAGCATGTTCATATCTGCCTCATCCAGGTTAATGTCCAGATTAAGAGGCACCGCCTTGTCCGTGGTACTTCCGGTGAATACATTGCCCGGAAGGGTGCCCTTCATGCTGGCTCTGTACTGGCCTCTTGAAATCAGGCCGTTCTGCACGGTAACCACATTGTTGGCCGCATTGGCCATGAGGGACAGGCTGTCAAAGGTAATGTCCCCGTACCGGGGATTTGTAAGACCTACGGAAATATCGGCCACCGGCGCCTTCTTATTCCCTGAAAGGATAATGGCAGCCGTCAGATTTCCTCCTATGGAAACATCTTTTTTGCCCAGGACCTGTGGAATCCAGGAAATATCCATATCCTTGGCTGCTGCCTGGATATCCAGGTCCCCTGCACTGTTCATGGAGCCCTGGGCTGCCAGGACGCCGGAGCCGATGGGAATACGACATTCGCGGATGGACAGGGCGCCGTTCATGTAGGAGAAGTCCACTTTCCCCTCTCCCAGCACTGCGCTGCCCAGATGGCCGCCCAGCACATGGGCATTGAAATTTACATTCGGTGAATCGGTGGTTCCGCTGATGCGCATACTTCCTTCCACCTGTCCGTCTACGCCGTCCACGTCCTTATCGAAGAATTTCATTATATCTTTGATGTTCCAGCTGTCAAATTTCAAAAATCCGTCCAGTGCACCGGAATTGGTATTATAACTGCCCTTCCAGGTAAAACTTCCCTGCTTCTGACGGAAACTGCCTTCATCCAGGGAAATCAGACCGTCTTTATAGTGGATGCCGGCAGACACGTTCCTGATGGTATTGCCGGCAATGGTAATCTGCCTGGTGGAAGCCATACCATCAAACACGGGACTGTCCGTGGTGCCTCTCACATGGCCCAGGAGGGAAAGGGTACCTTCGATGCCCTTCCCAGGAAGAATTCTTTCAATGCTGACATCGGTAAGAGATGTTTCCAGTTCCAAATCCTTCCCCCTGATTTTGCCATTCACCAGGGCGGTGCCGTCATAAATGTAGCCAAGGCAGTTTTCCAAAGTTACATCCTGCCCGTCATAGCTGTACTTACCGGAAATACTCTGGAAAAGCTCACCCATGACGGAACCGCTCCATGCGTGAAAATCACCGGATACCACCGGATGATCCACCGTTCCTGTAAGAGAAAGGTCATTGGAAATCCAGCCGGTCACCGGATAATCAAGGTCTGCCAGGGAAAGGAGCCTTTCAATCCTGGCTTCTTTCGTCTTCACAGAAAGATTCATATCATGAGGTGCACTGATACCGATGGTTCCGCTGATGCTGTGGTGCCCGGATGGGCCATCCCAGACAAGGGAAGAAATAGCTGCCCTGTCCCCTGCAAGGACCGCATGGCCTTCCACACTGTCAAAGGCAGCATTTTTCACATAACCATTTCCAGCCCTGAAGTCAAAAGTACCTTCCGGCTTATCAGGAGTACCGGTTACATGGGCTTTGGCCCATACCCGGCCGCCCAGATCCACTCCTGCATAGGAGGAAAAAGGTGCCAGATTCATGTCAGAAATTTCCACATCAAAATTCATGCCGTTATCGCTGTAATAGCCATTTCCTGTGAAGAAACCTTCTTCCCCTGCTCCAGACAGATAGGGAACGGTAATCACGCCGTCCCTGTTTTCTACTGAGAAGGAAAGGCTGTCGAAAGACATGCCGTCATAGGAAATTCCACTTCCCAGAGCTGTAACCTGCCAGCTGCTGCCATCATAACTGCCAAAGCCGGACAGATTTCCGGCAGCCATATTGTCATAGGAAAGATTCGTTCCTTCTATGGAGGCCGATGCTTTCTTCAGGGAAAGAGAGCCGTTCAGGTAATTTCCTTCCGCCAGTCCATAGCCGCTTACGGTGCCGGTAACAGGAGAATTGACAGGAAGTCCATCAAGATTGATATTATCTGCCAGAAGGCTTACGGAAAAGTCGCCGCCCAGCCTATCATAGGAGGCCCGTCCTTCCAGATGGCCTCCGTCCCTGTCCGCTTCCAAATGGGAAACGGTTAATTTATCATCATGGTACGCAAAAACAGCCTTAGCCCGTTTTACATCATATCCTTCATAGGAAAGTCCCTTTCCGGTAAGGGCACCGGAAACAGAGGGATTGTCCATGGTACCTGCAAAATCCAGATTTCCATCCAAAATGCCGGAAATATTGTAATCGGGAAGAAGCGCCCCTACGTCCGCCTGATGGAGAAACAGGCTGCCCTGGAATACAGGGTTTTCCGCATTGGTATCCACGGAAACATCACCGGTCAGCTTCTGTCCATTCACCAGAGTCGACACACGGGACAGAGAAACTACACCGTTTTCTATATTAAAAAAGGCTGCTCCATCAGCTAGAACATAATTATCATAGCTAAGAGCAGCATGGTTAAAAGAACCGGTCACCCGGTAGGCAACGGCGCCGTCACTTTTCCAGATTTTCGCGTCCGTTACCTTGCCTGTACCGTCTTCCAATGTTAATTGATTCTGAAGCTGGGGGAAAGCATCCAGCAGCGGCTGCAGCGATTTTAATGGAATGGGGTCTGTGCTTACTTTGATTTCCATATGACTGCTGTCCTTGTAATCAAGGGAGCTCTTGAAAGCGCTGTCAAGGAAAGTACCTTTGAGACCGCCGGTAATCCGGGAATTATCATCCCATGCAAAGGAACCATTCAAAGCAGAAAGGGTCATCTCCCCTGCCTTGGTGGTATTCACTTTCGCCGTGCCGTTTGAAATGATAACCTTCCCTGTAAACACGCCGCTGTCGGAAGATTCAGACGGTTTCAGAATGGTGCTTACATTCCAAGTACCGTCAGCCTTCTGGGCCAGAGAGAGCTCCGGATCCTCCACGGTTACATCCTTTACCACGGAGGCCACGCCGGCATTATTGATAAGATAGTTGTAGAGGGAAGACATAGTCCATCCTACGGTCAAAGTAGGCGCAGAAAGCACATCTGCCCCGTTCTCATCCTTCAGTTCCAGTTTGGTAAAGGAAAGATTAAGTTCAGGGTCCAGGTCCATGGCCTGCCAGGAAAGGGTGCCATTCACCCTTCCTCCCAGCTGCTCTTTCAGCACCGGCTCCAGGTTTTGTACAATTATCGGTCGGATCAGGAGGTAAATGGCGCATAGCAGCACGAAAATAAATGCAGCTATCCCATTCAGCCACCATTTGATTTTACTGTTCAAAGGTATCTCCCCAATGTATGACTCTCTAGGGAAGCGCTGATTAAATCGTTATCGGATTTCATTCTTGTATTTTTATTCAATGCAAGGAATAAGTCGACGCGAATAGCGAGCTATTTAAGGAGACTTATGACGCAGCATTGGATAAAAATACATATGAAATTCGATTCTGCGAATTAATCAGTGCTTCCCTAGGTTCTTTGGTTTCTAGTTTCTTGTTTCTGGTTTCTTGGTTCTTATGTGTCACTATCAGCGTGTACCGGGATTCTTCGCTTCGCTCAGAATGACGAGTGGACTAGTGAGCTAGTGGACTAGTTGGCTAGTGAGCTGGTAGACCATCCACAGACACTATGGGCGTGTACCGTGGAGCACCCCTTCGCCACTTCGTGGCCCTCTTCTCCACGGGAAAGCATGTCACTGGATTCTCAGGTCGCTTCACTCCCCTACGAATCCAGTTCCTTTGCCACCCTAAAGGGGACGCAGGCAATCATCTCGTAGTGATATTATCTAGTGCCTGTCTTATTTCCCGCTGTTGTCAATGGCCTTGTTCAGAGGCGATGCGAATTCGGGATGAATCACCGCCGGAATGCCCATGGCGTGTTCCAGGGTAGCCAGGCCGATGTTGTAATTGTAAAGGGCCGTGATGTAGTTGGTTCTGGCTGTATTGAGCTGCAGTTCCGCATCCAGTACATCCAGGTTGATGCCTACGCCGCTGCTGTAACGGACAGCCGCAATTTTGTAGGCTTCTTCTGCCTGGGCCACAGCGGCTTCGGTGGCACGGATCTGTTCTTTATAGGAAAGGATGTTGAGGTAGTCCTGCCGTACTTCCAGTTCCACCGTCTCACGGGCCTGGAGTAGCTGTTCCTGGGCCACTTTCACACCCTCTTTGGCTTTCTTTACTGCTGCCTGAGTAGAGCCGCCATCCCAGAGGTTCCAGCTGATTTTTCCAAGAAGTGCCCAATCATCTTTGTCTATTTTTGAAAGGGCTGCCTGATCCCAGCTGTATCCACCACCAACGCTGATGGTGGGCATATAACCGGATTTTGCGATTTTCAGCGCTTCGTTGGCTACACGGACATTATAATCGGCTTGAATCAGTTCCCAGCGATATTTCTGGGCCATCAGAATGGCCTGGTCCATGGTAATATCAAAGGCCGGTTCCGGGAAATCCTTATCCAGCGGGTTCAGCTTGGTATTCATGGGAATACGCATGATATTGTTCAGGTTAGCTTCCGCAATATCCCTTGCATTGTCAGCGGCAATTTTGCTCTGCTTCGCATTGGCCAGGGAGGTGCTGGAAGTCAGTACATCCAATTTGGCCACAATGCCTGCATCAAACTGCTGCTGTACGTTTTTCAGATGGCTGGCATAATCGTCCACGGACTGTGCCTGCACATCGGCCAGCTTGATATTTTCCAGATAGGTATAATAAGCTTTTACCGCAGAAAGCTTTGTATCTGCTTCTGTTTTATAGTAGGTCAAATCTGCAATATTCTTTGCATATCTGGCTTTGTTAATCTGTCCTTCCAGATTTCCGCCTGTCCAGATGGGCCATGTCACATTGAGTCCCTGGCTGTAAGAGCGATTGTTCGTTTCTCCGGAAGTGGAAACAATGCGGGTTTTAAACTGATTTCCCTGCCAGCTGTATCCTACCTTCGGATTCTTGGCAGCAGCTGCCGCACTTACATCAGCTTCTGCTTCCTTCCGCTGGAGATCAGCAATGGTGATATCCCGGTTATTCTGGATAGCCGTGGAAACGGCACCCCGAAGGTCGATATCCAGAGAAGAAGCTTCCGGACCGGCTGCGTCGGTCAGGGCGTCTCCCAGATTCTTCTGCATGAGCATATTATTGAAATTCACACTTTTATCGGTACTTACCTGCTTCATTTGGGCGGCAAGAGCTTTTTCTGTGATGGAAGGGTCTGTGGTAACGCGAGTTTCAGACCCCTTTGCCTGGGCACCAACCCCAAAAGAAAGTGCCATTACAATGGAAGCTGCCAAAATACGGTAGGTATATTTATTCATAAAGTTCATCCCTTCTAGACAGATGTCTATTAATAGTTGTAGCCAAGGCCGATATATTCACCGCCGCCCCTGTTATTATGGGGGAATATGGATTGTCCGGTGAGGAAGAAATGGTCATCCAGCGCATAACTTCCACGAACCCGCATGGTCAGATCATTGGGATCGTAGAGGTCTGCCGAGAATTTCCACCGGTTCTTTTCGTAGTCCACACCGGCACCCAGTTTGTTTCTGATAATGCCTGCATGATAGCCGTATATCCCTCTCGTCCTACCAAATACGGCATCATATACAGGATCATTGGTCAGCGACTCAATCCCCAGGAGTCCATAGGTGCCTTTACCTATGCGGAGAAACAGATTCGGCGAAAAATCATCCTTTTTAGTATTATATAACAATTCGCCGGAAACAGATACATCAAAATTGGTCTGCCCATTCATTATACCATTAATTTTTCCGGAAATCTCTTTTGCGTTGCCTGAAATTTCTTTTGCATTTTCAGAAGCCACCACCAGATTGTCCATAATCTGACGGGCATCATTCACTGTCTTGCCGTCGCCATTGAGCTGGTAAAGCATGGAATTAATCTGGGAGGTAATCCCCTGTATTTCATTGGCCGTCTGAATGCCCTGGGCTGTCAGGATGGCCAGGTTTTCGGAAACCGCATCAAAGTTGTTGAGGCTGTTCTTCACATTCCTCTGGGCCGCTGGATCCCCTACCACCGTATTGATACCGTCAAGCATGGTCTGGGCGGAATTGATGAGCTTATCCATTTTATCCATGGCCTGGTCGATACCGGGAGCCGCTTTCCCCTGCACTGTCATGCCGTCGGAAAGATAGCCCCTTTCCTGATGGCCGCCGGAAGCCTTGATAAACCTGCCGCCCATGACAGAGGAGGTCTGGATGGAGAAATCCGCATCCCTCGGTACCTGGGCATCCTTGTAGAAACGGAGGCGGAGCACCGCTTCCCCGTTTTCCACGGAAATCTTATCCACCATGCCCACTTCCACGCCGGCATAATGGATGGGGTTCCCCGGTTCAATGCCTTCTGCTTCTTTGAAATAGCCGGTTACATGGAATCCGCTTTTACCGAAAATCACCGTATTTCCCAGCTGGATGATAATGACTGCAAACAAAAGGATACCCAGCAGGGAAAAGGCTCCCACCTTAGCTTCTGTAGACCATTTCAAGGAGCATCACCTTCTTTCAGAAAATCAGGGTCCGACGGCAGCCCTTCCATAAACTGCCGAACCCTTGGATCAGGAGACTGTTTAAGTTCCTCCGGCCTGCCTATGGCAAGGAAAGAACCTTTATAAAGGAAAGCCATCCTGTCGGCAATCATTTCCGCTGATTTCAAATCATGGGTCACCACCACACTGGTGGCATGGAGCACTTTCTGCGTATGCTTGATAAGGAGGCTGATATCGGTAGACCGGATGGGGTCAAGGCCTGCTGTAGGTTCATCGTAAAGAATAATTTTCGGCTCCAGAGCAATGGCCCTGGCCAGACTCACCCTTTTCTTCATGCCGCCGGACAGGCTGGAGGGCATGAGGTCTTCTATGCCGTCCAGCCCTACCAGATGGAGTTTCTCCTTCACAATCCTGTCGATTTCTTCTTCTCCCATTTTCGTATGCATGCGGAGGCCGAAGGCCACATTTTCCTTCACCGTCATGGAATCAAAAAGGGCAGAATACTGGAAGACAAACCCCATATGTCTTCTTTCCTGATTCAGTTCCGCTTCGCTCAGGCGGGCCATGTCTTTCCCGTCCACCATCACTTCCCCCGATGTGGGCGTAAGCAGCCCGATAATCAGCTTCAGCAGTGTGGATTTCCCTGAACCTGAAGCACCGAGGATGACCATGGTCTCCCCGTCTTTTACAGTCAGGCTCACATCCTTCAGGATCTGCCGGCTGCCAAAGGTCTGGTACACATGTCTGATAGAAATCATAAAGCCTCTCAGAAAAGAATGGACGAAAGAATATAATTGGCCGCAAAAAGCATGATAATGGAATAAACCACGGACTGGGTGGTGGCCTTGCCTACCCCTTCCGCCCCGGCAGTACAGGTCATGCCCCGGTCGCAGCCCACCAGGGCCACGATCATTCCGAAAATAACGGATTTGAAAACGCCGATATATAAGTCGGAGGGCACGCAGTACACGTGAATGGAATGCATGAACACATAGGACGAAACGCCATGGGACAGGGAGGCTACCATCATGCCGCCGCCCACGCCGATGGCTACGCCGAATACATCAAGAATGGGCAGCATACACATGCAGGCAATAAGCCTTGGTACCACCAGGTAGCCTATGGGGCTCACCGCCATGCAGCGAAGGGCGTCAATCTGCTCTGTCACCCGCATGGTACCGATTTCCGCCGTAATGGCGGCACCTACCCGGCCTGCCAGCACCACACCGCAGAGCACCGGCCCCAGTTCACGGCCGATGCCGATGGCCACAATGGCGCCGACAGTAAAATCAGCGCCGTACTTGGTCAGCTCTCCGGCAATCTGCACGGAAAGGACCATGCCTGTGAATAACAGGGTCAGGGCCACAATGGGAAAAGAAAGGACCCCTAAGGACAGGCACTGGCGGCAGGTTTCTTTGCCGCGGATGGCAGAAATTTCGCGAACCGCTGCCACAAGGAGCAGGATAACAGCCCCAAGCTGGTGAAAAATAGACAGGGTCTGACGTCCCAATGATTCCAGAAATCCCATGTTCTCCTCCTTTCCCCCCGGCATGCTTTAATTATAAACGGGTAATGGTATCACTCATCAGGAAATAGGATGTACCCGATTTCTTATCGGTATCGGGCTTCTTATCCTTTTCTCCGGCATTCGTTTTAGATTCTTCCTTCTTTCCGTCCTTATCTTTTCCGGAAATGGAATCTTTTCCTTCGTTCTTCATGTCCGCAATCATCTTCTGGTTGGATTTCGCCAGTTTACGAAGGGCTCTGTCCCGATCGTCCGGAGACATGACCTGGAAGGTGAACTGCCCGTCACCGTAAACCACGTAGTCCGTGTCCACACTGCTCTTGGGGCTGTCCTCTTCCTTCTCTCCCTCCTGTCCGTCCTTATTCTTTCCCTTCAGATAGTCCGGATTCTTAGAAGGTCTCTTATCCTGGATTTCCGCCTTGGTGCCGCTTTCCTCATCTTTGGAAATCATGCTCACATTGGGGTCCAGAATTTCTACAACCACCTGGTTGTTTTTATCTTCCTTTTCCAGCTTGTCAAATAAATCGTTGAAGTCCTTATAGGTGCGGATACGCTCCAGGATTTCATCGGTGAGGTTATACTTCTGCTGCTGGATAAGGTAGGGAAGAGGCACTACGCCGCCGCCCCTGACTTCCAGAATCATTGTCCCCAGGGGCTGGTCCTTGGGAACCGTAAAAGCCAGGCCCTTGTAGAACACCTCTCCCCGATAGGGAGCAAGCCTTGCCCTTACGTAAATCGTATCCCCCGGTGCCACCACCGTAGGAGAAGCGGAGGCATCTAGAAGCTGGGCGGTTTTCCTCTCCTTTGTCACCTTCATGTCCACCGAAATGTCACGAAGCTTGTAGGGTTCAAACCGGTTCTGCTCCAGAATGCGGATGACATTGTACATTTCATCCACGCTCCGTTCGGAAATATCCTTGGAAGACCAGTACATATTGGACCTTGTAAAGGGTTTCTTTTTCAAATCCTCCGGAAAGAGGGTGTAGGAAAGGGACACGGTGCCCTCACCGTTCCTGTCCAGGGTGTTGCTGATATTGTTATACACGGAAGTCACGGAAAGCATGGGAAGCATCCGTTCATTCTGCACCATGCGCACATTCAGACTTCCTGTGCGCCCTGTGTCTTCATCCAGTACAGAAGAGTGGAGACGCACCGATTCCGGCACCTTGCCGGAAAGGCCGCTGATACCGGAACCCCGGTCCTCGTTCACCGTCCCGATTTCCGCGCCTACACTGCCCAGTTTAAAGGGAATATTGTGGCTGGGAACTACGGTAAAGATATAGGAATTATGCATGAAATAGGAGGAGCTTCCCTTATCCAGGAAGGGATGGCCGAAAGCCACCATGTGGTCTCCATCCACATAGGTCACGGTGCCTACGGCGCCCAGCTTCAAATCGCCGGTGACCAGGGTAGCCGACACGGCGCCGCCTGCTTCCAGGGGCCGGGGTATTTCATCAGCGCCCACGGCTGCGGCGGAATAGGGAACCATATTGAAATCCTTCATCTTATCGGTGAGAAAATCCATGCCGGAAGGAGTATATCCGGAAGCCATGAGAGGCGTTGCCAGCGGAATAAGGTTTGCATCATGTCCCCTGTCATGGCCGGTCTTATTAGAATCCACCGTCCACAGCCGAAGCATATCGGAAATCGGGGTGACCATGCCGATACGTCCGTCGGACTGGGGAAATCCATAGGCAATGGCCCCAAGAAGCTTGCCGCCGATATACACAGGACTGCCGCTCATCCCCTGGGCAATACCGCCGGTTTCATCAATGAGGGGGCCCGATACTTTTACCAGTACCAGGTCGCCGCCGGCGCTCCCTTTATTTTTCATAATGCCCAGCACATCCACATCAAAAGTATCGATCTTTGTGCCGTGCACCACGGTTTTCGCATAGCCATGCATGCCTTCCTTCACATCGGACAGAGGAAGGAATTCCTCCGCCGCTGCCGGCAGGACACATCCCAGTGCCAGGCAGAGCGAAAGAGCCAGTCTTTTTATTTTCTTGCTTGAAATTGCATGCATTAGAAGCTCCTTATCCATTACTTTGTCTCAATGACAGCCACCGTATCCTGTTTTGTAATCTGCTGTCCCTTTACAACCAGTACCTTCGTCACCACGCCGTCTGCATCGGCCCGGGCCGCCGGCACAGGCCCTACCAGAGAATCCACTGTAGCCAGCACCTGTCCCTCCTTCACCGGTGTATTCACATCCACCACCGAAGTCACTGTGCCGGAAAGAACAGCATTCTGGGAAACTTCTGCTGCCTCAGCGGGCACTGCCATCATAAGAGCAGCCGCTGCTGTAAGTCCTGCTTTTTTCCATGTTTTCATAGGTATCCCTCGTTTCAGTCTATGTAATCGGGTATTTTCAGTTTTATTTTACCACGGACTATGAATTTTTTCTTTAAATTTAATAATTTTTATACACTCCACCGCTGAAAGGTACAAAAAAAGTACAGCCGGTTTCCCCAAGCCGTACTTTTTTACGATTCATTCTATGGGTGTTATGAAAAGAAATCCTCAATCAATGCAAGTCCTGCAGGGAGTCTCTGAAATCGTTGATGTAGTTCAGAGCAGAGCCTGCACCTACAGCATTCACGTAGGACGGACGATCCGCCACCCGGGCCGGCACGCCTATGATTCTGGAAATCAAATCATCCATGCCACGAAGCTGGGAGCCGCCGCCTATCATCATGATGCCATTTTCACGGATAGATGCCAGAAGGGCCGGTGGTGTGCGCTGCAATACATCCCGGATGTGAGTGAAGATTTTATAAAGGATCGGATTGATGGCGCCCGCAATATCTTCACTGGTCACTGCAATTTTTACCGGAAGCCCGGATACGATAGAAAGGCCGCAGGTCTCAGCTATCCTTGGCTGCCGGTCCAGATCCCAGGATGCACCCAGAGCGATTTTCAGGCTTTCCGCTTCCTTCCGTCCTATGCGGATATGGTACTTATCCCGCACCGTATTGAGGACCGCCACATCCATGCTGCTCCCCGATTCTCTTGAAAAATGGCTGACCACGATGCCCTGCTTGGAAAGCACAGATATTTTGGTGGAGCCGCCGCCCATGTCCACAATCATGGTACCTTCCTGCTGGTGTGTTTCCAGTCCCATTCCCATCACTGCTGCCAAAGGCTGGTCAATGAGCACGGTCTTTCTGGCACCTACGGCCACCGCCGCTTCCAGGAGAGCTCTTCTCTGTACGCTGTTGATTCCCTTAGGCACGCACATAATCAGCCGCGGATGGAAGAACATGCCCTTCAGGTAGGACTTATTCACAATGGAATTTAAAAGAAAGGCAGTGCCATTGTAATCCACAATGGCACTTTCCCTCATGGGACGGGTAATTTGGATTTCCGGCGGTGTTTTCCCTTCCATTTCCTCCGCCTTGGTCCCGTAGGACAGATACTCCCCGGTCATCCGATTCCTGGCAATGACAGAAGCTTCCGGAAAGACAAGGCCCTTATGTTTCATGAAAAGAACAATATTGGAAGTACCTATGTCTACGCCGATATCTTCAGAACCAAAGGAACCGATCCAGTCCAGAAGGGAATTCTGCGTGGCGGGCATGGAAATTTTAGGGGATGATTTTTTAATCCCTGTCGACTCTGACAATGTCTGCTCCTAACCCCTGCAGTTTTTCTACAAGATGATCATACCCGCGGTCAATATGGTGAAGTTCTCCTACTTCCGTTTCTCCATGGGCTGCCAGTCCTGCAAGAGTGAGGGCGGCGCCGGCACGGAGGTCCGTGGCTCTTACAAAAGCGCCGGTGAGGAACGGAACGCCCTGCACAATGGCGCACCGTCCTTCCACCTGGATAGAAGCGCCCATACGCTGCAGTTCTCCTACATGCATGAAACGGTTTTCAAAAACAGTTTCCGTAATCTTGCTGATGCCGTTGCCAATGGTCATAAGGGCCATGAACTGGGCCTGCAGGTCCGTAGGAAATCCGGGATAAGGAAGGGTTTTGATATCGGTGGAACGGATATGGCCGTCACTGATGACCCGTACGCTGTCGATATCCTTAATCACCTTCACTCCTGCTTCATTCAGCTTGGCCAGAAGCGGTTTCAAATGTTCCGTCAGCACATTGTCAATCACCACGTCGCCACCTACCATGGCTGCGCCGATCATGAAAGTACCTGCTTCAATACGATCAGGAATAACGGTATGAGAAACGCCCTCAAGCTCCTTTACCCCTTCCACACGGATAATATTGGTACCTGCACCTTTAATGTTGGCGCCCATGGAATTAAGGAAGGTCACCAGGTCTACAATTTCCGGTTCCTCCGCCGCATTTTCAATAATGGTGCGGCCCTCTGCCGTGGCGGCAGCCATGAGAATATTTTCTGTAGCCCCTACGCTGGGGAAATCCAGATAAATGGTGGTGCCTTTGAGTCCATGGGGGGCATAGCCTTCCACGAAACCATTGCCCACGTTGATTTCAGCGCCCATGGCTTCAAAAGCCTTCAGATGAAGGTCGATGGGCCGGCTGCCAATCATACAGCCGCCGGGGAGGGCAATTTTCGCATGGCCCATTTTAGCCAGGAGCGGTCCCATAATGAGGAAGGAAGCCCTCATTTTGCTCATGAGTTCATAGGATGCTTCCGTCTTATCCAGCATGGAAGCATCAAAAGTCAATACATTGTCTTCCCTTGTCACCTTTACACCCAGTGACTCCAGCACACTGCAGATGGTGCTCACGTCGTCAAGATTCGGCGCATCAATAATAGACGCCGGTGTGTTGGGGAGAAGCGTTGCCACAATGATAGGAAGAACTGCATTTTTTGCGCTGGAAACACGGACATGTCCATGAAGAGGGCGTCCGCCATGAATCACTAACTTTTCCAAAAGGAATCACTCCTGTTACTTAAAAATCAAAGAAACCGTTCATCTGATAATCATTCTATATCTGGAAATGTTTCCTTTTGAAAGAAAGAAGGAAACAAAGATTTACGAAATCAAATCACCATGTATCATAGCAAAAAATATATATGATTTCAAGGGAAACCACGGTTGTAGTAAGTGTCAAGTTTTCCTCGGTAATTCATTTGACTGTAGATAATTACTATCTCC